>Ga0114959_10000008_pt1 | contig 151326 bp, 137 predicted proteins | sample C_130625_EF_Meta_FD_87317 | JGI IMG/M metagenome (GOLD analysis project Ga0114959, IMG submission 87317) | Freshwater microbial communities from Lake Croche, Canada to study carbon cycling - C_130625_EF_MetaG | ecosystem: Environmental > Aquatic > Freshwater > Lake | place: Lake Croche...
AGCATCATGGAGACGCTCAGGATCTGGGCGATCGGGTTGGCGATTCCCTTGCCGGCGATATCGGGAGCAGTTCCGCCGCTCGGTTCGTACATTCCGAATCGGCGTGACTCACCCTTCGAAAGACCGAGGCTTGCGCTTGGTAGCATGCCGAGCGATCCCGCGATCATGGCCATCTCGTCGCTCAGGATATCGCCGAAGAGGTTCTCGGCCAGCACCACATCGAATTGCTTCGGGTTCTTGATGAGCTGCATCGCGGCGTTATCGACATAGAGATGGGAAAGATGGACATCGGGATACTCTTTCGCGATCTCAGTCACCGTACGGCGCCAAAGGATACCATTCTGGAGGACATTGGCCTTATCGATGGAGGTGAGCTTCTTGTGACGGCCCTGGGCTGCCTCAAAGGCAACGCGGGCAATGCGCACGATCTCGCTCTTCTTGTAGACCATGGTATCCACAGCGATCGGATCGGCCTCGTTCTCACCTGTGTCTTTCAAAAACTTCGGCTCGCCAAAGTAAAGACCGCCCGTCAGTTCACGGACGCAGAGAACATCGACACCACCGGCCACCGACTCGGGGCGGAGCGGTGAGGCATGGGCTAATTCAGAAAGGCAGATGCAGGGACGGAGATTGGCAAAGAGGCCGAAGTGCTTGCGCAACGGAAGCAATGCGGCACGCTCCGGTTGCTCGTTGGGGGGCAGATTCTCCCACTTGGGACCTCCGACAGAACCGAAGAGGATCGCGTCACTCTCCTCACAGACCTTCAGGGTTTCGGCAGGAAGAGCCTTGCCAGTCTGATCAATCCCCGCTCCACCGACCGGCATGGGGGTTTCCCTGATCGTGAAACCAAACTTCTTCTCGACAGCACGGAGGACCTTTGCGGCCTCTGCCATGACTTCAGGTCCGATGCCGTCTCCGGCCAAAACTGCGATGCGGTAGGTATTACTCATCGGTACAGGATGCACTTAATCGGATTTTTTTAAATCAGGAAAAGGCGCGGCGTAATCATTCTAGGCCCAAGGGCCGAGAAGTCCGAGGAACAGCAGATCCGAGAATGCCTGTTACAGGAAGATCGGCAGATAAATCAGGCGTTTTCACCTCAGGCCTTCCCTTTTGCGAACATTGCACCCTGGTGTTATGTGAAATCTTTCTTTTCCGTTCCAGCCTGCCATCGCCGATGCGATAAATTCCCGCACCTTCAGCGGATCCTTCACACCTGCGGCCGACTCAACACCACTCGCCGCATCAACGGCATGGGGATGTACTTGTGAAACAGCCTCGGCGACATTTTCGGGAGTAAGCCCCCCCGCAAGGATCACACGCTTGTCGGGATGGTCATCAACAAACCGGGAGGCAAGTCGCCAGTCGATGGTATGACCGCTTCCTCCATAAGTTCCTGGAACGGCAGCATCAAGAAGCAGAAAAGGGGTATGAAAGTTGGATGCAGCCCGGAGGTTCTCTTCGGATCGAACTCGCAGTGCCTTAATCCAATGAGGGAAACGGATTCCTTCCACGGAGCAGAATTCAGGTGATTCATCACCGTGAAACTGGATCGCATCAAAGCTTTGGGTTTCCAAAAGTTTCTTCAGGAGCGTCTCATCAGGATTCACCACAACAGCCACTCTGGCGACATCAGGATAGTCAGCCTTGAGTTTCCTGATCCATGCCAGATCGGAAGCAAGAAGGATAGATCTTGGTGAAGGAGCGTAAAAGTTGAAGCCTAGTGCTCCCGCTCCAGACTCAATAACCCCATAGGCGTCATCAATCGTTGTGATGCCACAGATCTTGGGAGCGGCAGGCGTATGGTCGAAGAAGGGAATCACAACTCTGATAAATCAGGATACGACGTTCATGTCACGAGGACCCAGTTCCTTACCGGTCAATCCCTTTGCCATTCCTGAATTCCTGATTATTCATCCCTTCCGCTATCCGACACTACCCTTCCCGCAACAGGCTTGATCTCAGGATGATGGGTCACTGGGTAGACACGACCGTCGCTGGCCCGGAAAAAACTGCTTAGAATCCAACTGAAGAACCCGATGACAATCCCTGCAAAAAGAGCACTCCAAAATCCGGACACATGGAATCCGGGAAGGATTTTAGAGACCAAGAGAATTAGGAGTGCATTGATCACCAGGATGAAGAATCCCATGGTTACAATGATGAAGGGGAGGCTCAGCAGAAGGAGAACCGGTCGCACTAGGGCATTGATGATGCCCAAGAGGAGGGCCGCACCCAAGAGCGTACCATTGTTGTCACAACTCACTCCCGGCACGAGCCATGTGGCCCCAAGAACAGCAAGGGTCGTGACGATCCATCGGATGAGGAACTCTTTCATACAACGAAATTACAACAAAAGTCGTTAAGTGGGCATAAAAAACCTTTCTGCAATTTCACGAATAGGCATATCATTTGCTTTCAAGGAGAGACACTTATGGCAACTAAAAAGACCAAATCAATAGCGGCAGACACCACAGCTCCACGGAAAATCGCATCTGTCAAAAAAACCGTCTCTAAAAAGCCCAGCACAAAAGTTAAGCCCAAGTCAACGGGTAGGAAAACACGATCGGCCAAATCATCTTCATCCATTTTAAGGAAAAGTCTCTCGTTTGAGCCAAAAAAGCCGGTCAAAGAACCCGTCATCGCACACAATGACATCGCCCTTCGCGCTTATTTTATCGCGGAGCGCAGGCGCAAGATGGGATGGGATGGGGACTCAGCCACAGATTGGTCCGATGCAGTAAGCCAACTCAGGGCTGAAGCACTTGAGAAGCCGCTCAAGAAAAGGTAGTCACCTCTTCCTGACCGGAAATCTCCGGTCAATATCCGAGATTGGCGGTGGGGATCTTTGGATTTTGAAGAAGGTATGAGCCACTACCGGTCATGACTTAATCCCCGTAGCCAGTATTGTTTGGAAGTTCGGTGCCAACTGCTCTCTCGCCACAACGCTGACTTCCAGATCACGGAAACCGGACTTCTCCAGCATGGCGTGGAGTTCTACCCCCGAGAACCCAAGCCAGACATGGGCGTAGAGTTCCTTGGCCTGCTCGTAGGTGTGACTGGCAAGGTCCAGGATCAAAATTCGTCCTCTCGGCTTCAGGATCCGGAAGGCACTCTCGACGGCGCGCTGGGGGCGGGCCGCGTGGTGAAGGGCTTGACTGAAAAGGACGACATCGACGGTGCCCGATTCGATCGGAGGCTCTTCGAGGTCGCCGAGCCGGTATTCCAGATTCGTGAAGCCGTTCTCTTTTGCCAAGCGTGAACCGTATTCAACCATCTTAGACGAGTTATCGACCGCAATGACCTTTTTGGCTGTTCTGGCTAGCAACTGGGAGAGCGTCCCCTCACCCGCTCCCATGTCGGCAATCACAAGTGGGGGGAGTAAACGCAACAAACCATGCGCAAGGGCTTGCCAAGAGCGCCCAGGCACGTAGGTGCGACCAAATTTTCCCGCCAACTTGTCGAAATAATCTGCTGCACGGTCACGACGTTTGTTCAACACGAGTTGAAGCGCCTGCCGGTCACGATCACCTTCCGCAAGTTCTGAAACTGCTGCTGCGACTGCCTCCCGTAGGGGGGCAATGGCAGAGGGAACGGCAGCGTAGTAGATATTCTTTCCAACGCGTCGATCAAGAACGAGACCCTGACGGCGCAGCATTCCGAGACTGGCCGAAATCCGGGACTGCCCCATGCCGAGAGCCTCCTGCAATTCAGCCACCGTGAGCTCCTCTTCCAAGAGGAGGGCCAGCAACCGCAACCGCGTCGGCTCGGCAAGAGCCCGGAGGGATTGGAGAATTGACGCCATACCCATTTACATATACATATACGTTCATAAGTAAAGCCGCCACGTCAAGGTAGCTCTCTTTGAAATCACGAAACACAACCCCACGATCCCATGTCACGCAGTTACATTTTCTCCTCTGAATCCGTCGGCGAAGGCCACCCGGACAAAGTTTGCGACACCATTTCCGACGCCATCCTGGATGCTTGCTTGGCACTGGATCCCATGAGCCGCGTGGCCTGGGAGACCTACGCCAAGAGCAACATCGTTGTGATCGGCGGTGAGATCACCGTTCCCAAGCTCGGCAAAAAGCCCCTTGAGTCGGCCCTGAATTTGGGAAAAATCGTCCGCGATGCGATCCGTGAGATCGGCTACGAGAACGACGATGACGTCTTCCACGCAGACACCGTCTTCATCAACAATATCATCACCTCCCAGAGCCCCGACATCGCACAGGGCGTCGATGCAAAGAAAGCAGCCGGCAAGAAGACGGCCGAGCAGGGGGCGGGAGATCAGGGACTCATGTTCGGATACGCCTGTGACGAGACACGGGAGCTCATGCCAGCACCGATCATGTATGCTCATCGACTTGGCCGTGAACTCACACGCCTCCGCAAGAGCGGCGCGGCCAAGTGGCTTCGTCCCGATGCCAAGAGCCAGGTTTCGGTGGAGTACGTCGATGGGAAACCGACACGTATCGTGAATGTCGTGATCTCAACCCAGCATGCCGAGGGGGTCTCACACAAGGAGATCGAGAAGTTCTGCATTGAGAAGGTCATCAAGAAAGTCCTTCCCGCCAAGATGCTCACCAAGCAGACAGAGTTCCTCATCAACCCGACTGGGCGTTTCGTCATCGGTGGACCTCAGGGAGACACGGGCCTCACGGGCCGCAAGATCATCGTCGACACCTACGGTGGTATGGGGCGTCACGGCGGAGGTGCCTTCTCGGGCAAGGATCCTACAAAGGTCGACCGTTCCGCCGCCTACATGGGCCGCTACGTTGCCAAGAATGTCGTTGCTGCAGGTCTTGCCAATCGCTGTGAGGTTCAGTTTGCCTACGCAATCGGCTATCCCGATCCTGTTTCCGTCCATATAGACACCTTTGGGACAGCCACACTTCCCGAGGAGGCGATCGAGATCGCCGTGAAGAAGACTTTCGGATTTAAGCCGGCTGAGATCATCAACCAACTCAAACTGCGCCGGCCCATCTACTCAAAGACCACCAACTACGGTCACTTTGGAAAGAACGACGCAGACATCACCTGGGAGAAAACCGATAAGGCGGCTTCCCTTAAGAAGGCTGCGTTAGCTGCTGCAAAACTCTAATCATCCGGATCACCTTTATACAGAATCACCAATCACATAATATTCATGACAAATAAAACGGACTACAAAGTAGCAGACATCACACTCGCCGAGTGGGGGCGCAAGGAAATCAGCATCGCCGAGCAGGAGATGCCCGGACTCATGTCCATCCGTGCGAAGTACGCCAAGGACAAGCCACTCAAAGGAGTGCGTATCACTGGCTCTCTCCACATGACCATTCAGACAGCAGTACTCATCGAGACTCTCACCGATCTAGGCGCAGATGTCCGCTGGGCCAGCTGCAACATCTTCTCGACGCAGGACCAGGCCGCAGCGGCGATCGCCGTGACAGGCGTTCCTGTCTTTGCCTGGAAGGGTGAGAGCCTTGAGGAATACTGGTGGTGCACCTACAAGGCTATCTCCTTCGACGGCGGTAAGGGGCCCGAAATGGTCGTCGATGACGGCGGTGATGTGACGCTCCTTCTCCACAAGGGATATGAACTCGAGGAAGGAGACAATTGGGTTAACACACCTTCAGGCAACCATGAGGAGCAGGTCATCAAGGATCTCCTCAAGCAGGTTTACAAGGAGAACCCAACCCGCTGGCACGATATCGTAAAGGCGTGGCGCGGAGTCTCCGAGGAAACCACCACCGGCGTTCATCGCCTCTACAAGCTTCATGAGAAGGGCAAGCTCCTCGTGCCCGCTTTCAATGTGAATGACTCTGTGACCAAATCGAAGTTCGACAATCTCTACGGTTGCCGTCACTCGCTCGTCGATGGACTGAACCGCGCCATTGACGTCATGATCTCCGGTAAGGTCGCCGTGATCTGCGGCTACGGCGATGTCGGCAAGGGTAGTGCCCAGTCCCTGCGTGGACAGGGAGCCCGAGTCATCATCACCGAGATCGACCCTATCAATGCTCTTCAGGCCGCCATGGAGGGCTACGAAGTCACCACACTCGAGGAGACCCTTGGACGCGCTGACATCTACGTCACCACCACCGGCAATGTGGGCGTCATCACGTTCGAGCACATGAAGCGCATGAAGGATCAGGCGATCATCTGCAATATCGGTCATTTCGATAACGAGATTGAGGTCGACAAGCTTCAGGGCGATACGACTGTGAAGCGCACCAACATCAAGCCCCAGGTGGACAAGTATACCTTCCCCAGCGGCAATGAGATCTTCCTTCTGGCTGAAGGACGACTCGTCAACCTCGGTTGTGCCACAGGTCATCCAAGCTTTGTCATGAGCGCCAGCTTCAGCAACCAGACCCTCGCCCAACTTGAGCTTTGGAAAAACCGTGAAACCTATACGCCGGGCGTCTATGTCCTGCCCAAGAAACTTGATGAGGAAGTCGCCCGCCTCCACCTAGACAAGATCGGTGTAAAGTTGACACAACTCACCAAGGAGCAGGCGGAATACCTCGATGTTTCCTCAGAGGGTCCCTACAAGCCAGCTCACTACCGCTACTAGTAGCAGGATAAACCTACCAAAAGCCCCGGCTAGAAATTGGCCGGGGCTTTTTCTTGTTCATGCTCAACGCATGGTATGTTTCTTGCTGAATTTACCCAAGATTAATGAAAAACAATCCAATGATATCTGATCCCGATATTGTCCTGATCGGGGCCGGGATTATGAGCGCTACTCTCGGCGTTCTTTTCAGGGAACTCGATCCAACACTAAATATCCAGATTTTCGAGACCCTGGACGATGTGGCGCTTGAGAGCTCCGATGCATGGAACAATGCTGGCACCGGACATGCGGCACTCTGTGAACTGAACTACACTCCTCAAAGGGCGGATGGTTCCATCGATGTTTCCAAAGCCATCAAGGTCAACGAGTCGTTCAAGATCTCCCTACAGTTCTGGGCCTATCTGATAGAGCAAAAACTCATAAGCCTTCCCTCGGAATTCATCAGAAAAGTTCCACATATGAGTTTTGTCATTGGTGACAAGGATGTGGAATTCCTTCGCAAGCGACATGCCAGCATGAAGGAGGTCCCTCTCTTTAAGGCGATGGAATTTTCTGATGACCCTAAGAAACTAGCTGAGTGGATGCCCTTGGTCATGGAAGGACGAGATCTCTCACAACCACTTGCAGCTACCCACACCGAGGATGGAACCGATGTCAATTTCGGTGCACTTACCCGCACTCTTTTCAATTATCTGAAAGGCCTTGGGGGTGTTTCGATTCATCTCAATCACGAAGTTCGAAATCTCACTCGCAAAAAAAACGGTTCCTGGATGATTCAGATCAAGGATAAATCCTCAGGAAGCGAACGCTATCTGAATACAAAATTCGTCTTCCTCGGCGCCGGAGGTGGAGTGTTACCACTACTTCAAAAATCAAAGATTCCCGAAGGTGATGGTTATGGTGGCTTTCCTGTCAGTGGGCAGTGGCTTCGGTGCACCAATCGGGAGCTGATCGAACAACACCAGGTCAAGGTCTACGGCAAGGCTTCTGTAGGTGCCCCGCCCATGTCCGTCCCTCATCTGGACACTCGGATGATTGATGGTGAAAAGGGGCTTCTCTTCGGCCCATTCGCCGGTTTTACAACCAAGTATCTGAAAAATGGTTCCGTATTTGATTTCGTACTCTCCATTCATCCGGGCAACTTTCTGCCCATGACTGCAGCTGGTCTACAGAATATCCCACTCACAATCTATCTGATTGAACAGGTCTTTCAATCCACCACAGGGCGCTTGGCTGCCCTGCGTGAGTTTATTCCGAAAGCACGCATGGAAGACTGGAAACTCGAAACAGCCGGTCAGCGTGTCCAAATCATCAAGAAGGATCCAAAAAAGGGAGGCATTCTTGAATTCGGCACGGAGATCATCTGTGCGGGTGATGGTTCACTTGCAGCCCTACTTGGAGCCTCTCCCGGAGCATCTACCTCCGTGGCCATCATGCTTGATCTCCTCAGCGAGTGCTTCCCCGAGAAAGTCAGATCACCGTCATGGCAGACGAAACTACATCAGATGATCCCCTCTTACGGGAAGTCACTGGCCAGAGATCCCAACCTCCTTCAAGAGGTTACAGAATGGGCCGATGGCATCCTTGGTCTTGAACCTCTAAAAGAGGAAGCCTTCTGAGAGAAATGCTTCCCTGTAAAAATAAAATTAACCCTACCGTCCCATCCATCCCCCATCGACTGTCAGTACCGTTCCGTGAACATAGTCCGATGCCTTGCTGCTGAGGAAGACAACGGAGCCGTTTAGATCCTCGGCAATTCCCCATCGTCCTGCGGGAATACGCGCGAGGATAGCACTGTTACGGGCCTCATCCGCACGCAGGGCCGAGGTGTTATCCGTGGCGATATAACCGGGGGCGATCGCGTTTACATTAATTCCCTGAGATGCCCACTCGTTGGAAAGTGCCTTGGTGAGTTGGGCAATACCTCCCTTGCTTGCAGCGTATCCGGGAACAGTAATTCCCCCTTGAAACGAGAGCAGGGAAGCGGTGAAGACAATCTTACCACTCTTTCGCTGGATCATTTGAGCGCCGATTTCGCGGGCCATCACGAACTGGGAACGAAGATTCACATCCATGACATGATCCCAGTCCTCATCACTATGAACTGCAGCAGGGGCACGACGAATGGTGCCAGCATTGGCAATCAGGATATCGATCACCGGCTCCTCGGTGACCACCGTGCTGAGAAATGATTTCAGTGCCTCCCTGTCTGAAAAATCACAGGCATAGGCGTGGAATTTCCGACCGAGGGCGGTCACTTCTTTCTCAATCTCGCTACCGGATAGTTCCAGGGTGGCGCTTACCCCGATAATATCAGCGCCGGCACGTGCAAGAGCGGTTGCGATGGCCTTCCCGATGCCGCGACTACAACCGGTGACCAACGCCCTCTTACCGGTGAGATGAAAGAGATCTTCCATGGAAGTCAGATAGCTTTATCGGAGATCGGAAATGGGGAATCCATCCATGTCATTGAAATCCTGATTCTCCCCACCCATCCCCCAGCAAAAAGAGTAGCTGGCAGTTCCGGCTCCGGAGTGGATCGACCAAACGGGCGAAAGAATCGCTTCACCGGCGCGGACCACAAGATGACGGGTCTCGGAAGGTTCGCCCATCAGGTGAATGACCCGATGAGCGGGATCCATATCAAAATAGAGATAGGCCTCGGAACGCCGCAGATGGGTATGTGATGGCATCGTGTTCCAGATACTACCTGATTTCATGCAGGTGATGCCCATGACCAGTTGGCAACTCTGCACCCCCTCTCGATGGATATATTTAAAGATGGTGCGCTGATTGGCGGTTTCGGGTGCCCCTAACTCCACAACTTTGGCATCAACCTGTCGGGAAAGTGTTGTCGGGTAGGCAGTGTGTGCAGGGTAACTCAGGAGATAAAAGAGAGCGGGAGCTGATGAATCAGCACTGTGAAAAAAAACCTCTTTGACTCCCCTGCCGATATAGAGGCAATCGAGTTTCTGCATCGTAAACATTTTGCCATCCACTTCGACCTTTCCGGCACCACCAATGTTCAGGATGCCTATCTCGCGACGCTCCAGGAAATAGTCGGCCGCAAGCTCCTTCTTGGAAGCCTCAAGCTTGAGAGGAGCGGAGGCGGGCACCGCTGATCCAACAATAGTGCGGTCAGTCTCCCAATAGTTCAGCACGACCGAGTCGGGAACAAATAGCGACCCAAGAAGGAAATTGGCACGGAGTTCCTCCGTATTGAAGCGCGATACCGACCCGGGGCTGTGTGCGTTGATGATTTTCATGATTCTTGGATTCGAATTTTTTGAAGGATGCACTCAAATATCAACGTATTAGGATAAGAAGGGAAAGTCTTCAAAAGAGCAAAAGCATCAACCTTCGTTCGATTGAATAGGCAAAGTTATCCTCCTCTAAAAACAAACCGGCCAATTACTTAATCGCCGTCCAGACGCGATGAACGTCGTCGTGCTCTTCAAGTGCCTGAAGAAACTCTCCGGCCTCTGCACGCTGCTCATCAGTCAAGGTAGGGAAAGTCTTCGCCACGTAGCCAATCTCACTGGTCACGACCTTCCAGGCATTATCCTTGAGCCAATTGGTTACGGCCGCGGTGGCGGTTCTATCGGTAATGAATCGGGCTCCCCTTTTATCAGCGGGGATATCGTCGTTCTGCTCGTGAGTGAGGGACTCGACCTCGTTGGCTCCGGCCTCGATTGCTGCCTCCTCAAGATCAGCCGAAGCATGCTCCGTGTAAGCTTCAACAAGACCGACATGATCAAAGAGGAATTTATTACTTCCCGGTGTTCCAAGTTGTCCGTCGCGGAAGAGAACCCTGATCTCAGGTGTCGTGCGGTTTGTATTGTCGGTATAGACCTCGACGATCACTGGAACCTTATGCGGGGCATACCCCTCGAAGGCGATATGATCGATGATCGCCTTGTCCTCACCGATCCCGGCCCCCTTGTTAATCGCACGGTCAATGACGTCTTTGGAGACACTCTCGGCACGGGCCTTTTCAAGAGCGGCAAAGAGACGTGAGTTCGTTGCGGGATCTGCACCACCCTGCCTCGCGGCGATGGTGATTTCCCGGACAAACTTACCCGTTGATTTGGACTTTTTGAGCGATGCGACCTCGCGTTTCGCGAGAAGCCATTGACGACCCATGGTTGAAGAAAAGTTGGGGGCTCGGTGACTTTTTAATCCTCGGCGATCACCGGCACGCTGCTTGCACGTTTGCGGGCCGTGGCGTCGAGAAGCTTCTTGCGGAGACGGATCGTCAAGGGGGTCACCTCGACGTACTCGTCCGGAGCGATGTACTCGAGAGAGCGCTCGAGGCTCATCTTGAGCGGAGGAGATAGGGAAACTCCCTTTCCGTCACCGGTGCTACGCATGTTGTTCAAGGTTTTTGCCTTACAGACATTGACCGGCATGTCATCGGCGCGGGAGTTCTCTCCTACGATCATCCCCACATAGACGTCGTCCTGAGGTGAGACGAAGAGACGGCCGCGTTCCTGGATCTTTTCCATGGAGTAGGCCATTGCCGTACCCGCCTCCATGGCAATGAGGACCCCGTTGTTACGGGTAGGAATCTCACCCTTGTACTCGGCGTACTCCTTGAAGATGTGAGACATAATACCAGCCCCCTTGGTCAGGTTGACCAGGTCGGTCTCAAATCCGATGAGTCCGCGGGTAGGTGCCTCGGCCTGAACGGTAACGCTCTTTGTCTTGTGATCCATGTTCACGATCTCGGCCTTGCGTCCTGCGAGGCTCTGAAGGATGTCACCAAGATTATCGGGTGGCACATCGACATAGACATTCTCGATCGGCTCGAGCAGCTTGCCACCCTCGCCACGCTTGTAGATGACCTCTGGTCGTGAGACGAGAAGCTCGAAGCCCTCGCGGCGCATCTGCTCCACGATGACGGCGATCTGCATCTCTCCGCGTGCCTTGATCTGGAAGTGACCGGCGAGTTCGGTCTCCTTGACCTCGATGGATACGTTGGTACGGGTCTCGCGGGTGAGACGCTCCTTGATCTGACGTGCCGTGACAAGTTTGCCCTCTTTACCAACAAGCGGTCCGTCGTTGATACAGATCTTCATCGTGATCGTCGGAGGATCAATGTCAACGAAGGCAAGCGGCTCACGGGTGTCATTATCGGTGATGGTCTCACCGATATAGACCTCCTCAAATCCACAGATGCCGACGATGTCTCCGGCGCTCGCTTCCTGAAGCTCGATCTTCTGAAGTCCTTTGTGGCCGAAAATTGCGGTGACTGGCTTCTTCTCCTTCGTGCCATTCTTGTGGATGGCAACGACCTGCTCCCCCATCTTGACCTTACCACTGATGATACGGCCAAAAGCAATACGTCCAAGATAGTCGCTGTAATCGAGGTTGGATACAAGCATCTGGAAGTGCTCGACATCCGACTTTTTGGGAGCCGGGATGTGCTTCACAATGGCCTCATAGAGCGGCTCCATCGTGGTGCTCTCTTGATCAATCTCATTCTTGGCAAAGCCCGCCTTGGCGCTCGCGTAAACAGTTGGAAAATCGAGTTGCTCGTCGTTCGCACCAAGTTCCAGGAAAAGCTCGAACACCATGTCGAGCACCTTGTGAGGATCGGCGTTGTCGCGGTCGATCTTGTTGATGACAACGATCGGTTTGAGACCGTTCTCAAGGGCTTTCTTGAGTACGAATTTGGTCTGGGCCTGGGGCCCACCAAAGGCGTCCACAACGAGAAGCACACCGTCGACCATCTTCATGATACGCTCCACCTCACCGCCGAAGTCGGCGTGGCCCGGAGTATCGACGATATTGACGTGGTAGTCATTCCACTGGAAAGCGGCGTTCTTGGCCTTGATGGTGATACCCTTCTCACGTTCGAGATCCATGGAGTCCATGATGCGGATCTCAGTGGCCTTCGCCTCATTGGCGCGGAATGTGCCCGACTGTTTGAGGAGCTGATCGACAAGGGTGGTCTTCCCGTGGTCAACGTGGGCGATGATGGCGATATTGCGAATTTTATCCATGGTCTTTTGAGTAGCCGGTTACTATCTCCCCTGAGCTTGCACATGTCAACGAGGCACATGATTTGCTACGATATCGTCACCTAGACCAAGCTCACTTTCTACCATTCTTTATTTTATTACCCGATGCGCCTCCTTTTCCTGCAACACGATCCGCTGGATGGTCCGGGTGCTTTGATGGAGTGGGCCGAGTCCCGGGGGCATTCCATAGCGTTTTGTCTGATCTGCCAGGATGTTCCCCTTCCCCCGCTGGAGAGCTTTGATCTCATGGTGAGCCTTGGGGGATCGATGGGAGCCTACGAGGAATCAAAGCACCCATGGCTAAGGACCGAAAAAGAGTATCTTCGGCAAGCTACTAGGACTGGAAAAAAGATCCTCGGACTCTGCCTCGGTTGCCAACTCCTGGCTGATGCTCTGGGAGGCAAAGCCTTCCGTCACACCTGCAAGGAGTTTGGATGGCAACCGATCGAAATCCTTCCCCAAGGAGCTGAATGGTTTGGAACAAGCGGGCTGTTCATGGCCTTCCAGTGGCATGGTGATACCTACTCACTTCCACCGGGAGCCATTCAACTCGCTACAAACAGCGCCTGCGAGCAACAAGCCTTCCTAATCGGAAATCAGATACTCGGACTCCAGTTCCACTTGGAATGGACCGAACAAATGGCTCGCGATGCCTTGGCAGAACCAGGCGTCGCACCTCCAAAATCCCCTTTTGTTCAATCTCCTGAAGAAATCCTAAGCGACCTAACACTCTTTGAATCCGGCAAGAGGCGGTTTTTCCTCATGATGGATCGATTCGTCAGCTAAAAATAGTGCACCCGGCGAGGGTCGAACTCACAACCTCTTCCTTCGGAGGGAAGCGCTCTATCCAGTTGAGCTACGGGTGCCTAGAGATAGGAATTTGCGGAGAACTCAAGGCTGGGTCAATATCCGTTTGAGAACCAGAGACCAAAAGGTCGAGAGTGGCGGCGCGTTGACATGCTAGTTGAGAAAGAAGTTGAGTCTGTTGAATAACAAGCCATGCACGCTTGTTATTCCTGAAATGGCCAAACTTCAGGAGATCCCATGCCCACTAAAGTAATCCTCCAAAACAGCGAAAGCAAGTTCGAGGTCCTCGGGCAACACGCAATACGGTGGCATCATGTACACGACATTGCCGAGCGGCCTGAGAAGGACACCGTGATCCTGGCAATATCTGGCAAGGGGACGACCACCGCCGGCAGCATAGTCGCCCGACTTTCCCTTGAGTTCGAAAGCCCCGATCCCGCCCAAGACACGCGTTTTCTCAATGGGAAAGCGACGCTCCAGTTTTTCAATACCATCCGCGAGTTGAGAGGAAATCCTGGCGACAACGGAGGCAGCCCCCCCTTTTTCAAGAAGATCCAGACTGGCAAGGGCGGCGGCACATGTGATCGGATTACCCGTGAAACTGTGTCCATGGGCAAGTGCTTCGGAGAAGGAATCCCCAAGGAAGGCTGAGAAATACTCGCCTTTCACCAAGGTCGCACCCAGCGGAAGGATGCCCCCGGTGATTCCCTTGGAGAGACAGACAAGATCAGGAAGCACATCCGTCTGCATGTAGGCAAAGAGCGTTCCTGTCCGGAAGAAACCGGTCATCACCTCGTCAAAGACCACCGGAATGCCGGCACTCCGCGCGAGCCTGCAGATTTCGGAGAGGAACTTGGGAGAATGAAACCGCATCCCGGCGGCTCCCTGGATGAGCGGCTCCACGATCAGGGCCGCAACATCACCGGAAATGTTTCCCAATTTTTCCTTGAAGGCACGGATGCAGGCAGACTCTTCATCGCGAACGGAAGCTCCCCTCCAGGTATGGGGTACCTCGAGGTTATCGACTTCAAACATCCAGGAGCGGAACGCATCGAAGAATCCCGAACTCTCACCCACGGTCATGGCCCCAAGGGTATCGCCATGATAACCGCCCCGGAACGTCATGATCCGAGGTCTGTGCTGGCCGCGGTTGCGCCAGTATTGATGGCAAATCTTCAGCGCAACTTCGACGGCCGTGGAGCCGTTGTCACTATAGAAAAGACGCGTACCATCCCCCAGACCGGAAAGCTTCACCAATTTTTCGGCAAGCGCGACAGCCGGTTCATGGGTGACTCCCGCGAAGTGCACGTGATCCAGATTGAGAACCTGCCTTGAAATTGCAGCGGCCAATTCAGTGCGGCCATGACCGTGAATATTGACCCACCACGAGGAGATCATGTCGAGGTAGGCTTTGCCTTCCCCATCATAAAGATAAGCCCCTTTGGCCGAGGCCACGCACAGGGGATCATCCGAGGAACGATGCTGGGTGTAGGGATGCCAGAGGAAGGAGGCATCCCTGCTGACTAGATCTTTATTTTTCACGACTTCATGAAACTGCACTATTTTGGGACCCAATCAATAAAGAGAAATGCCCACATTGAAGGATCCCCACCCAGACATGGATCAATCAGTCCCTCTCCTCGAGTGTCCCCGTGGTGACCCCAATCTGGGACTTGGCACGAAGTGAGCGCCAGAGTTGGGAACCTTCGGTTTCGCCGCTGAGGAGTTTCTGATAGGCGAGCAAGATAGCTGCGGTCTGCTCGGTAGTCTCCTCGAGCAACTCAATGCGGAAATTAAGCAGGCCCGCGGCACGGAGTTCCTTAAAATATCCGGCACCCGTCTGGGGCACAGAATTGAAGAGCGTATTGCGGCAGCCGACGTCAGCACGGAGCGGGTGCTTCATCCCGACCCGGTCCCTGAGGTGAACTCGGTGACGGTCGCAGGGGCGTCCGCAGTCGGTATGGTCCTTGCCCTCGGAGAGGAAGGCCGCAAAGACGCAGTGCTCCATGTGAAACATGGGCATGTGCTGATGGATCGTTAGCTCAAACCACTCGGGTGATGCCGCCTTCAGGAGATCAAGCACCTGAGCGATATTCAGGTCGTAGCTGATGGTCACACGATCAAGTCCCCTACCCATCGCTTCGTTCTGCGTCATGAAGAATCGTGCCGTCAACGGATTGGCCACATTGAGCGAGAAGTCACCCACCATGGTGAGAGGGGAACCGGAGAAGTGTGTAATCGCGCCCAGGTTTCTGATCAGGACACCGTCGGGTGAGGCATTCGCGATGAGCTTGAAGAATCCCTCCTCGGCGGCCTTCTGGATGCGAGGTGTGGCAAGCAGGATGCGAGCATTCCCCCTTTCCCTGACAAGGGCCACGGCCTCCTTGTAGCGGCGAATATCCTCAAAATCGGCGTAGAGTTCACTGATTCCGGCATCCAGTGCGGCGCCAAGTTGCTCCATGCTCCGGCATAGCACCCTGAGCGAAGGTGGAGGCAGGAAAACAGCCGTGGGGCTCTCCGAGGGAGATGACTCAGGTGATCCGTTTTTGAGGACGGTCCTCCAGTTGACCCAGACTTCGGGACGCTTCCGCTCGGAGGCAATGACAAGTTTGCCGATCAGTTCTCGACGCATCCTGTTGATCTCCCCGATCGGCAGGATCACCTCCCCCTCCAGATTCAAAATCAGGTAGCGTAGTTCGAATCCTGATTCTGCGGTCTTTCCGAGTTGGGCGCGTAGTTTTTCCTCCGTGAGAGGGGCATTACGTGCGGACTCCAGGAGGATGATCGAGGAAACCTGCACGTCCGAGGATTTCATCACGAGTGGTTCGCCAACTCGTCCAGACAAGGTGATGTCAAAGGGAATGCGATGACGCGATTCGAGGCGCCCTCCGTAGGATTGGCGGAGTCGCTTGTCAAGTTCGGGGTCATCGGTCTTCCAGATGCGGTTGCCTACTTTCAGACGCTTCGGATTCAAGTGACCGTGGCGGAAGTAGTACCTGTTCCCCCGGATCTCGTAGATGCGCCCACCCTGCTCCTGATCGGTGTCTGCTCCGGTATCGAAGACAATGCCGTCCCCAGGCTTGAGGGGAGCCTCCGCCTCAAAGGCCACAAAATCGGGAGTGATTTCAGCAATCCTGCCGACGAAGGGGCCACGCTTCTTACCGAACCGTGCGTGCACGAGTTCGCGGTGGTTCACCCCGTGCATCCATCCGGAATAAAGACCGCGTGAGAAGGTCATCTCCAGCTGGTAAATATCGTCGCTGCTGGCACCCTCGAAGGCTCCCGCCATAGCGGCGTCGATCGCCTTCCTGTACACTTGGCAAACGGCTGCCACGTATTCGGGAGACTTGAGCCGTCCCTCAATCTTGAAGCTCGTCACACCGGCCGCTATTAGAGCCGGGATATCATTAACGGCGGCAAGATCCTGCGGCGAGAGTAGGTAGCGCCTGTCTCCCAAATCACGGATTTCCCCGTCCACCATCAACTCGTAGGGCATGCGGCAGGCCTGCGCGCATTCGCCACGGTTGGCACTCCGCTGGCCGAGTGATTCACTCGTGAGGCACTGGCCCGAGTAGGCCACGCAGAGAGCGCCATGCACAAAGACCTCGAGAGGCATGCGCTCCGGATCAAAACGCTTAAGCTCTCGCAGCGAGAGCTCCCGGGCGAGGACAGAGCGGGTGATGCCGAGTCCCCTCGCAACCTCGACCCCCTCGGGAGAAGTGAGGGTCATCTGGGTGGAGGCGTGAATCGGGAGTTCAGGCACAATGGCCGAGGCGAGTTCCACCAACCCGATGTCCTGAACGATCAGGGCATCCACTCCGGAGCGATTCAACAGCCTGAGATACTCGGCCGCGTCATCAAGCTCCCCGGTGAAGACGAGTGTGTTAAGCGTGACGTAGGCCTTGACCCCATACCGGTGGCAGAATGCGACGACTTCGGAGAGCTCCTCTTCAGTAAAATTATCAGCCCTGAGTCGGGCATTGAATCGAGGAAGGCCAAAGAAGACGGCATCCGCGCCATTGGCCACGGCCGCCTTCAGACAATCCCAGCCCCCTGCAGGAGCAAGGAGTTCGGGCATGAGTTGAAGTAAATTCATCTTGGGTGACTATCCTCCGGCCGAGATGGACATCAGCTCCAGGTTGTCCCCTTCTCCAAGACTGACGTCCCCCCACTCGGATCGGAGGAGCGCCTTGCCATTGTACTCCACGAGCAGGAGTGAGGGGTTCAGCTGAAGGGACTTGAAAAGAGACTCCAAGGTTCCGGCATCGGTCTCCCGGGACTCGCCGTTAACCGTGAGACGCATCACGCGGCACTCCCGAGGATTGCGACATCCCAGTCCTTCCATATGGGCTCAAGTCCCAGGGAACTGAGCATCGCGGCCACCTCGGATGGGGATCTATCGTCGCTGATGGAGAACTGTTCGGTCGCGGAGGTTGATCCACAGGTCGCGTCGATCCTCTTTCCCCCGACGGTCTGATGCAGTTGATCAGCACCTTGGCCGGTGTATCCACCCGGTTCCGTGTGGCTTCCCGCACTCATCATGGTGATGCCGAGAGGAGCAAGCGAGTCACGCAAGAATGCAGGCTCTCTGGTACTCAGGATAATACTGATCTGGGGAAAGGTGGTGCGCAGGGCGCAGATCAGCTGCGTAAGATCCCGATCATCGAAGGGGAAACGTGGAGCGAAGGAACCGGCCGCAGGGCGGAGTCTCGGAAGGCTGACCGTCAACTGCGACGTCCAGCAGGTGCGTTGCAGTTGAAAGATGTGGGCGGCAAGGGCGACAGCCTCCTTTCTCCAGTCAGCAAGACCGAAGAGAACGCCGATGCCGAGCCTCCTGAATCCCGCTGCATGGGCTCGCTCCGGAGCATCCAACCTCCAGTCATAATCCTTCTTAGGGCCTGCCGTGTGAAGTTCACGGTAGGTCTCCCTGTCATAGGTCTCCTGATAGACTACCAACCCCTCGGCACCAGCCGCCACGAGCGGCAGATAGTCCTCAGTCTCCATCGGGGCGACTTCGAGTGAGAGGCTTGGGATCTCCCCCGTCAGTCTCTCCAGGCAACGCTGAAGGTATCCCCCGGAGACAAACTTGGGATGCTCGCCGGCCACTAGGAGAACATTGCGAAATCCTTCCTCAGCGAGGTGCTTTGCCTCGGCCGCCACCTGCTCGATCTCAAGGGTTACCCTCAGGATGGCATTGTCACGGGAGAAACCGCAGTAAGCGCAGGAGTTGATGCATTCGTTGGAGAGGTAGAGCGGGGCGAACATCCGCATTGTTCTCCCAAAATGCCGCCTTGTAACCGCAGCGGACTTCCTAGCCAAGGACTCCAGGACTACATCGCTGCAGGGGTCGATCAGCCGGCGAAAAGCGGCCAACTCCGCAGAGGGAGTGACAAGTCTGGAATCGATCTCGGCGGAAAATGACATCATTTGGATTATGAGGTAGGAATGGTTAAGTATGAAGAAAGAAGATCCTCATTCTTCAGGATGTAGTAAAATGAGCCGTCCGGCTAATTCATGCCTTTAGCGACCGCAAACTGACCCAGGGCCTTCATTTCCTGATGGGTAGGAGGCCTCCCAATACCTCTCCACGAGTCATCCAACCCCGAGACAGGTGAAGTTTTTCCGTTTTTCCAGACAAACGAACTTCCAAAAAAAGGACCAACTTTCAGCGGATCACTCCAAAGATGAATTGCAAGGGTCTTGGAGGAGTTGAGTGCAACCGCCAAATGCATCGGTCCACTGTCGGAACTGACCGTGAAGGAAGAGGCGCGCAGAATGCCAATGAGTTCCAACAAGTCGGTTCGGTTGCTCCAGTCCTCGACATTCTGGGGAAAATCAGTGATCGGCTTCCCTCTCCCCACGATGATGACTCTGTACTCGGATTGGGCGGTCACCCCGCGTATGAAAGCCCGTATCATTCCCTCGTCCAGGCTCTTGCCCTTGCCCCGGGCATAGGGATGAAGCACCACGTAGGGAGAGGTAGTATCGAACCCTGCGGGAAGATGACTTTCAGGTAACGCGAATTCGGGAGCCTGAGGTTGAGGGATTCCAAGGTGGTCGAGCACACCAAGATAGCGCGTCACCGCATGATCGTGACGATTTACCTTTACCCTCTCTCCATGGAGTAGGGTGGATCCCTCACGCGCATCGGATAAACCGATGACTCTCGGGGCACCTGAGATCCTTGCAAAGAGGGCACTGCGAAGGAGTCCCTGCAGATCAATGGTCATGTCGGGCTTCCAGTCACCAAGGATCCTCAACCAAGAAATCGCACGTAACCAACCGGAAGGTCCATGGAATTTATCACGAGGGAAGAGTACCGTTTCAGAAATAGCGGGATTCCCCTCGACCAGCATCCTCCATGCGGGTTGTAGAAGCCATCTGATCTCGGTATCAGGATAGTGGCGGTGGATCGCGGAGACCACAGGGAGTGCATGGATCACATCTCCCATGGAGCTAGGTTTGATCAAAAGAATCCGCATGCGTCGGGTACTCTTCATGGGGGTAGTCTCTTCGGTGCTTTCAATGGATTTGAAGGATCGCGAGTTGCGGAATCATCAATCCATTGATCCTTGGGAATCCCAAGCTTCTGCTCGAACTCATGGAGACGAGTCACAAGGGTCGGCACCCGTTGTTGCATACCCTCGCGATAAAGCGACAGGAGGCGGTCATAGGCCTCCCTCTCGCTACCCGGCGTCTGGGAGGACTCGTAGGCAGCGAGACGCTTCAAATACGGCGGGGCGTTCTTAAAAGAGGCCGCCTTTGCATAAGCATCGGCAGCCGCCCCGTGATCCACTTCCCTCAATCCGGCCAGTCTCCCCAAACTCTCGTAGAGAAGATACTGATCGGGATTGTTTTTTATCCCCCTTTCAAGGAAGTCTCTGCCCAGTGCCACGTACTGGGCTGCTGAACGCTCGCGCAACACTTCGCTGGGTTGCGTAAGGTCCTGGAGAGCCGAGGCCCTGGCGTTCCAGGCCATGTGCCATGCGGCGATATCCCAGTAGAGAAGAACGCGCGGTTGGAGGGCCGTGACCGAATCGAACAGCGCGGCCATCTTTCCCCACTCGGTCTTCTCCCAAGCGCCATGGGCACTGATCCAAAGGATCGCGGCAACAGGTGCCCTGAACCCGCTCAAGGCGGCGATGAAACCGGCCTGACCGACACGCTCGCGCAATCCGAGGTCGAGAGTCGCGCTCCTGAAGTGGGCGGATCGATCAAGATGCTGCAACTCGATCAACCATGGCAGAATAAGGCTCCCCGCGATTCCCAGAAAGAGGATCGCAAAAAGAACCCGGAGTGGGTTAACGCGTCCCGTCATGATCAGAGTTCCCTTTTTTGAAAAAGAAAACAGGCAACCAAATAATAGATCACGGTATAGACGCCCCCCAAGGCCATGGTTTGCCAGAAAACATCCATGGGCAGTCCCTTTCCTACAACGATATCATCGCTAAGGTTGAATGCCTGAAGGTCCGGAAAGACAAGCGCCAGAAGGGCGCTAAAAAACCGTGACCACCAGTGCACATCAACGCCCCCCAACCAATACTCACGGGCTGTCTCCTGCAGATGCCCTATGAAGTAGGCGGTGGCGGACATCAGGATTGCGAAGATGCCGCTCGTGGCGAATGTCGAGATCATGAGGGTCAAGGATGCGATCAACGACGCCTTCGCAAAAAGGATCCCCATGGCAGGGATGAGATTCCAGTTAAAGGCTGATTTCCTGACCTCAGCCAAGGCCGAAACGAGTTCCTGAGGAGATCCGGCGAGTGTGGTCCGTGTCTCCAGAATAACTGACTGCTCCCGCAACAGGAGGACCGTCAGAAAGAGAACTCCCATGACCAGAGTGGAAAGAAGGAGCATGGCAAGAACACCCAGTAACTTGCCCAAGAGGTACTCGTGACGCGGGACCGGCTTTGAGAGGATAGTGAAGATGGTGCGGTCCTCCAGATCCCGGGGAAGGAGCATCGCTGCGGCAAGGATCGCTAGGAAGCTCAGGAAGAGGGACATCGCGCCGAGGGCCACATCCTTGAGCATCTGAAACTCCTCCTGAAAGGAAAACCTGGCCAAAAATGAGGAGCATCCGATCACCATCAGCGAAAAAATCAGGAGGAATAAAAAAACTTTCTGGCGCACCTGGTCGGTAAATGTGTTCCCGGCAATGGCGAGAATACGGGACGAGGACGAAAGGCTTCTGCTCATCAGCACTTGCTTGCTCTCTTTGCTGGAAAGCGAGTCCCTACATCCTCTCCGGCAACAGCGCCAGTGATTTGCTTCTTCATCCTACCGTCGGCAATGACGGTCTCGACACCTGCCTCAACAGCGGTACGGACTGCCTGAAGCTTTGCCCCCATGCCTCCGGTTGAATGTTTCCCCTTCTCCGAAGTCACGTGACGGAATGCCGCCTCCACGTCGGTAACCACGGGAATGCGGGCCGGCTTGCCACCCGGATGTGATGCCTTCTCTAGGAGGCCGTTGGCGCTCGTGAGCAGGAGCAACAGACGGGCACTGACAAGCTGGGCAACTTCGGCCGAAAGGCGGTCATTGTCACCGAAGCGAAGCTCTTCCACGGCGACCGTATCATTTTCGTTGATGACGGGTACCACGCCCGGCGAGGAGAGAAGTTTTCCGAGTGTCACGCTCGCGTTGCGACGACGTCCCGAATCAAAGATATCATCGTGGGTCAGGAGAAGTTGTGCGGTTCTTAACCCGTACTTGGAAAAACAACGGGCATAGGCCTCCATGAGGAGGGGTTGGCCCACAGCGGCACAGGCCTGCTTTCCTGCCAAGTCGATTGGACGATCCGGCAGGCCGAGGGCATCGACCCCGGCGGCGACAGCCCCACTGGAAACGACGACGCACGGGATACCCAAGGCGATCAGCGAGGCGATTTCGCCACAGAGACGGCGGAACTGAGCTGTATCGAGGGAACATCCCCCCTTTGTGGCAAGGATACCGGTTCCGAATTTCAGGACGACTGGACGTTGTTTCATGGGCACTTTTTATTCTGCGCTAGCTGCGATCATGATTTCCAGAAAACCCGCCTCAAGGGCAAGCCCCTCCTGAACTCCGCGTTCCAGGGACGAGCGGAGTTTTTCCACCGCTTCAAGACATCGGAGCAGTCGGCGTGACTCGTCGTTGTCGAGTGACGTTCTGCCATCATGCAGCATGCGGATCCTCATCCCGAAATGATCTGCAACCAAGGAGAGGAGGCGCGAGCGTTCTTGGAGGGACTCGGACTCGGCCACCGCCTTGAGTTGCTCTTCTCTCTCGGACATATCGGTCTCAGTGGTTTTTCCAAAATGTGATTTCTCAGCCGAGAGCTCTTCCTTAAGCCTTTCGGAAGCCTCTTCCCGGGACTCTTCAAGGAGATCCCTGAAGCATCTTGTAAGTCCGAAGGCTGCCGTCGCATCGGTATGAGCACCCTCGGTAAAGAAGCGCTCCATGATGTTGCGAAGCCTCGTTGATCGGGTATCCTCCGGCAAACCCTTCCCGGACCGTAAAGCCACGGAGATGCAGCGAGAGCGGATTGTCTCCAGAAGGGCTTCCGGCAATTCCGTGGTCAGCAGGAGGAGTGAACCGTCTGGTGGTTCCTCCAGTGTTTTCAAAAAGGCATTCGCAGCCTGAGGCATCAACCGGTCTGCATCGCGGATCACAGCCACCTTGCGCTTCCCCTTTTCGGGTGTCCGGTGGAGCGCCGCTTCAAGATCCCTGATCTGCTCGGTAAGAAGCCGGCGGGACTTCGATCCTGGCTCGATGACATGAAAGTCAGGAAGACTCTCCACATGGATCGCTCCGTCCCCAAGAAACAGACCAGCCAGTTCATTGGCCAGCAGATTGACCCCAGATCCCGGCACTCCCGAAATCAGATAGGCATGGCCAAGCCTCCCCTCGTCGAGGGCCTTTTTTAACAGGGTGAGGGATTCTTCCCTAGATAAGGCCATGACAACGCTCCCTGATGGTTCTTTCGATCGACTTGGCCACGGACTCCTCATCGGGAGCGGCATCAATAACGGTAATTCTTTCGGGATGTTCGAGTGCTAGGGCGAGGTAACCTGAACGCACCGCCTCGTAAAAAGATGCATTTTCCTGCTCCATCCGATCCGCTGGCCCTTCCCGGAAAGAGGCACGGCGACATCCCTCCTCGGAGGGAAGATCAAGAAGGAGGGTCAGATCGGGGAGCGTCCCGCTCACGGCAAAATCATTGATCGCTGCGACATTCCTGGAATCCAAGGCACGAGCCACCCCCTGATAGACCGTCGTGGAATCAAGGAAGCGGTCGCAGAGTACGATGGCACCCTTCCGGAGTGCTGGCCTGATCACCTCGCGGACAAGTTGAGCACGACTTGCTGCAAAGAGAAGTAATTCCGCATCAGCAGTCATGGCCTTGGCGGATGCATCATGTTGGAGCAGGTGGCGGATGCTCTCCCCGATCGGTGTTCCACCAGGTTCCCTGATGGTAAACACTTCACGGCCCATAGATTGCAGGAATCCGGACAGGCGACGAATCTGCGTCGATTTGCCACACCCCTCGGAACCTTCAAAAGTGATGAACCACCCTTTGCTTGCCATGGCTGTTGATCATACCTAGGCGAGGGTTGGGTTGAAGCGTTAAAACAGCGAATGACAGGCAAGCCCAAAAAACAGCACTGACTAAAACTTATTGTTGGAAATCCACCGACGAAATCGAGCCGTTGCTTTGGAAGTCTTTCCCGAAGGAGAGCCTTATGCTCACGGGACCACATCCTGCATCGGGAACGGAAATAATCGGAGCAGAACTGTAACCATATCCTCCATCGGTAACCTTGAAGGCAAGAATCTCACCTTTTTTCACAACAGCCAGAATCTCGGCCGGCTTATTGGGCCAAATGAGTCCATCTCTAGGCTCATAGCGGTAGCGGTCAGAAACGGCGTCGAGCAACTCACTGGTAACCCCATATTTACCCAAGGCCGACAGGAGCACTGCTTTGTTCTGTCGTGCCCTTGCCTCATCGGGCTTCTCGCCCGGAGCCACGGGTCTGACTTTACTGAAAGCCTCTCGAAAAACCTCGGAAGTTACTCCAAGGGCACCCGCGACCAAGTCAATCGGGCGACCATGATCCTGTGGATCGGTATCATGCCCCCCCGTTAGCACGACGGGAACCAGTGTGATGCCAGCCGTGTCAAATCCAGAGGACACAGCTGCAGCGTTCACTGCGGAGAAAGTATTCGAGGCGGCAGCAGAAGTCTCAAGGGCACCGGTCAAGGAAATCATCGCCAATACGAGCGAGGGCAACCCGAGTGAATAACGATGGCTAAAAACGATTGGGGTCATGGGAGAAACCTTCAACCGTGAACTGAATCGGCGCGACGAAAATGCAAAAAAAGTGGTGGAGAAGGGAACCTCCACCACGATCATGGATTAATACCCCTCGAAAACGCTCTTGGTCTGGGCATCAGGATCTTTGATCTTGGGGAGGCCCATTTTCTGACCACTAAGGATGAGCCAGCTCTTTTTCTGCTTTTCGGTAAGGACTGCAAGCATTTGCTTGGAAGTCTGACCCTGCAGATTGTGAAGGCTGAGATCCTTCAGGAAAGAAGACCCCATGGAGTTATTATACTTCGCGTTGATTGCGGTAATCTGTGAACTCTGGCTAACTGAGATCGCGGCAATCTTTTGCTGCTGCTGGACACTGAGTCCGAGCAGTTGCTGCTCGGCGGGCGAGGTCAGAAGATTCCCCTTGAGTTGCTGACGCTCGATTTGACGGAGGCGGTCCTGCTGTGATGAGCTCAGCACGGCAAGGGCGCGCTCGTTGTATTTTTGGCGGAGCTTCCTGAGGTCCCAACCGGCACGCAGGGCTGCATCCTCGCCATCCATACCGATCGCCGTGATCTTGCGGGCACGTGACTTGTATTCGGAGCGAAGGGAATCAAGCAACGCACATTGAAGGGAGGAGAGTTTCAGATCCTGCCTAACGGGGTCGAGTCCCAGCAGGACCGCAACAGATCCAGGGTGATCATCTCCTCCACCGGCATCACCGCGCCCCTCCGTCACCATTCCGGCACCTGACTGGTTCTGAACAACAGTGGAGCAACCCGTGAAGGCCAGAAGCACAAAAGCGAGAGGGAGGAGATATTTCATGGATCAGTGCAGGTAAATCCGGTGATAGGGAATCAGGAAGCCTGGGCAATCATGCCCTCAAGCTTGACAATATCAGCACCGAATTTGCGGATCCCCTCGGCGAGCTTGTCCGTGGCCATCGCATCCTCGTTGAGCAACCAACGGAAACTCTTCTCGTCGACGGGGATCTCCTCGATCTCCATTCCCTTGGCGGCCTCGGGTGAGAGGACGCGGACAAGGGGCTCATTGGACTCCTCAAGCTTCTCAAGGATATCAGGGCTGATCGTGAGAAGATCACACCCGGCAAGGGCAACGATTTCACCGGTGTTGCGGAAGCTGGCTCCCATGACTTGTGTCTCGAATCCGAACTTCTTGAAGTAGTTATAGATCTTGTGGACGGATTGGACTCCGGGATCTTCCATGCCGACATACTCTTTGCCCGTGGTGGCCTTGTAGTAGTCGTAGATGCGGCCGACGAACGGGGAGATCAACCGGATGCCACCCTCTGCGCAGGCTACGGCCTGAGGCATCGAGAACATGAGAGTAAGGTTACAATTGATCTTCTCTTTCTGAAGGATCTCGGCGGCACGGATTCCTTCCCAAGTGGAGGCAATCTTGATCAAAACGCGCTCACGACTAACCCCAACCTTCTCGTAGAGGCCGATCAAATAACGGGCCTTGTCAAGAGTGGCCTCGGTGTCAAAGGAGAGACGTGCATCCACCTCGGTGCTGACGCGACCCGGAACGATCTTGAGGATCTCGCAACCGAAGAGGATCAGTGTATCGTCGATGACTTTCTTTAAGAGTGCCGAACCCGTTAGACTTGATCCCTTGTTGTCGGCGATCGCCTTGTCCAGAAGGGTGCGATACTCGGGTTGGAGAACGGCCTTGAGAATGAGCGAGGGATTCGTCGTGGCATCCTGGGGATGAAATTTGCGGATATCCTCAAAGTTGCCGGTATCGGCGACGACGGTGGTGAACTGTTTGAGAGACTGGAGTTGGTTCATGCGATTTGTTGTTAGTTTTTAGTTGTGCAGGTTATGTCTTGGGAAAGCAATTCCGGAGTTGGATCACTGGGCGGGATGATCAGATCCTCCTTGTCCGATGGAGGCGCGGATAAACTCCCTGAAGAGAGGGTGGGGAGATTCGGGCTTACTCAGGAACTCCGGATGGAACTGGACAGCCACAAACCAAGGGTGATCCCTGAGTTCGATGATCTCCACGAGGGCCTCGTCCGGAGATGTGCCAGAAATCACCATTCCCTTCTTCTCAAGAATATCCCGGTAGGCGTTGTTAAACTCGTAACGGTGGCGGTGGCGCTCGGCAATCTCGGTATGAGCGTAAATCCCATGGGCTTTGGAACCGGGTTTCAAAACCGCAGGCCATGATCCAAGGCGCATCGAACCTCCCTTGCTGGTGACCTCTTTCTGCTCGTCGAGAAGGGCGATGACAGGGTGGGCGGTCGTTGGACCAAATTCAGTACTGTTCGCGCCTTCCAGTCCGCAGACATTGCGCGCAAACTCAATTGTCGCAATCTGCATTCCAAGGCAAATGCCGAAGTAGGGAATCCCGTGCTCTCTGGCGAAGCGTGCGGCAGCGATTTTCCCCTCGGTGCCACGGTCTCCAAATCCACCCGGAACAAGGACTCCGGCCACCCCGGTCAGGTACTTTTCAGCCCCCTCGGCCTCAATCTCCTCTGCGTCGACAATTTGGAGATCGACCCCGCAATCATTGGCCCCACCCGCATGACAGAGGGACTCGTAGATGCTCTTGTAGGCATCCTGAAGCTCCACGTACTTACCGACCACGGCCACCGTGATACGGCGTGAGGGATGAATCATGGAATGGACGGTTTTTTTCCAGACGGACATGTCTGCCGGGGGCGTTTCTAAACGGAGAAGCTTGCAAACCTTATCATCCAATCCTTCCTCCTGGAGCATTAAGGGAAATTCATAGATCGAGTTATCTACATCTCTGGCCTCGATGACTGCATCCACTGGAACGTTGCAGTAGAGGGAGAGCTTTTCCCTAACCTCGGGCTCGAGGGGCTTCTCCGTACGGCAAATGAGCACCTCGGGCTGCAGGCCGATCTCCCTCAACTTGGCGACGCTTTGCTGCGTCGGCTTGGTCTTCAATTCCCCCGCAGCCTTAATGTAAGGAATAAGGGTCACGTGCAGCAGGATCGCATTATCATGACCCACCTGCAGGATGAACTGGCGGATCGCTTCCAGAAACGGCAGCCCCTCGATGTCGCCGGTCGTTCCGCCGATCTCGGTGATAAGGATATCGGCGTTGCCGACCTGCTCGAAGCTACGAATACGACGCTTGATCTCGTCAGTGATGTGAGGGATAACCTGTACCGTCTTTCCGAGATAGTCTCCCCTGCGCTCGTTTGAAAGGACTGTCTCGTAGACCTGTCCGCTCGTCAGGTTGTTCTCACGTGTCAGCGTGCACTTGGTAAAACGCTCGTAATGGCCCAGATCAAGATCCGTCTCGGCTCCATCGGCCAGGACGTAGACCTCTCCGTGCTGGAGCGGATTCATCGTACCAGGATCGACATTAAGGTACGGATCGAGTTTCTGGAGCGTCACACGAAGGCCGCGATGCTCAAGAAGAGTCCCCAGTGAAGCACCGGCAAGCCCCTTGCCGAGCGAACTTACCACACCACCCGTCACGAAAATATACTTCATGGGTTAGGTATCTTAGGGAAGTGGACAGGAAAATCCAGCACGGCCATGCGGCAGGAGAAAGATTTCCCGCCGAGTCCCTTGCAGAGAGGGAGTTCGCTCAAAGTGTCACCCCGAGTAACCGAGCAAAAAGCTCTCGGCGACGCTCATGCTCCTCATCACTGAGAACAGAAACCATCGTTCCGAAATCAGTCTCCGGAAGCTCCACCCAAGATCTGCATCCGCCGAATCCCTCCTCCATCGGCAGGAGCGAAGGGGGTTCGAGGCGGTAGACGCGGACGAAGGCCACATGGATTCCATTGCCGCCGAGGGAGGCGGACTTGGTATCGTAGACAAATCGTTCCTCAATCACCGAGGCATCAAGCACATGCAGTTCCTTCAGACTGTGTACGGCCTTTTTGTCCTCGAGCCGCCCACTCCACTCGACCGTGGCGACATAGCTAATCATGACATTATCGGGAGCCTGGGCTGGCAGTGCGACATCCTCTTTTCTGATTTTGTCAATCTGACCATGGAACCAGGTGGGAAACAGATAGAACTCCCCATGTTCAAAGCCGAATCCACTCCGACCTTCGGCAATGCCTCCTTTGCGCAGAATCACGCTCTGCTCTCCTTTGCCAAGGGCTTCGCAAACGAGAGCCCACTCTTTGAATGCAATGGCCATACATCTGTTTAACCCAAAAAAACGTGTCAAAAAGTAAAAATCAAGGCGATCTCTCCTTTCCCTTGGCAACCCCGCCTTCCGCATCAAGAATGTCGCCGATGCTTCACTCCTTCGACCTGCACCTACATACCCACTACTCTGCAGATGCGTGCGGCTCCCCCGAGGCCATGATTGATGCAGCAAAGCAGCGTGGACTGAGCGGTATCGCAGTCACGGACCACAATACCTGTGCGGCAGTCGAACATCTTAAGGGTGCCGGACTGATCCGGGAGGATGGGGCAGCCGTTGACGGATTCCTGATCATTCCCGGGGTGGAGGTCTCCACGGCAGACGGACATCTTCTCTGTCTTGGAATCACGCTCCCGAACATGAAGGGAGCTTCTGCCCTTGAAGTGGCTAACACAGTGAAGGATCGCGGGGGGATTTGCATCGCCCCCCACCCTTACGACTCTTTCCGCGCAGGCATCCGTGAAAAAATCCTTGATCAGCTCGATCTCGCCGCCTTGGAGACATTCAATGCGGCGGTCACTCTCCGTGGATTCAACGCAAAGGCCTCAGCTTATGCCTCCCGTCGCGGACTTGCTGGAACTGCAGCAAGTGATGCTCACCATGCCTCGGCAGCTGGCATCTGCTCCACCTCCTACGACTTGCCAGAACTTACCGTTGCCGCCCTCCTCGATGCTATCCCCCGAGGTGGCGATCGAAACGAAAACTATCTCTCCTTTTCGGAAGGAATGAAAAAGAATTTCGGCAACTGGTTCCGCATCTTAAATCCCTCTCCGGGCCGATCCATTTGAGATTAGTAATTGCCGATTTCTATAAAAGGCCACTGATTTTCACCCCTGTTTTCAATAACCCATCACCTATTCCCCACTCGCCGTGATCGAAAAACACCTCGTCCAAATCACCAACGAACTCGGTTTGCAAGCCCGCCAGGTCGCCGCAACAGCAGTCCTTCTCGAGGAGGGATCAACAGTTCCATTCATTGCCCGTTACCGGAAGGAGAGAACGGGTGAACTGGACGAGGTCAAGATCACGGCCATCCGCGATCGCCTGGAGCAACTTGAGATGCTCGACAAGCGACGAGAGTCGATCATCTCCTCACTGGATGAACGCAAGCTCCTGACAGAGGAACTTCGGGCCAAAGTCGAGACGGCACCCACCCTGAACTCACTCGAGGATATCTACCTTCCCTTCAAGCCGAGGAAACGAACACGTGCCACGATCGCCAAGGAACTGGGCCTTGAACCCCTCTCCGAGATCCTTTGGGCTCAGGATTCCACAACCGATCCTGAGGCACTTGCGGCTCCATATATCGGCAACACCGTCACGGTTGACGCCAAGACCTCCACAGTGGATACCATCGCAACCGTCCTCGCCGGAGCTCGCGACATCCTCGCGGAACGGATTAACGACGATGCAACCGCCCGTGCCCAACTCCGTAGTCTTTATCTGAACAAAGGGACTATCAAATCGACCGTGATCTCCGGCAAGGAGGAGGAGGGAGCCAAGTTCAAGGATTACTTCGACTGGAGCGAACCCGCCGCCACGGCCCCATCCCACCGTATTCTGGCGATGCGTCGTGGAGAGACAGAGGGATTTCTCTACTTCCGCCTGACCCCTCCCGAGAACGAGGCGCTCGGAACTCTCTTCGGTCTCTTCGTCAGGGGAACATCCCCCGCCGCCAAACAGGTGCAACTTGCCTGCGAGGACTGCCTCAAGCGACTGGTTGGCTTCGCCATGGAGGTGGAGGCCCGCGGCTTCTACAAGAAAAAGGCCGATGAGGAGGCGATCCGCGTCTTCGCCGATAACCTTCGCGAACTTTTGCTGGCCTCCCCTCTCGGCCAGAAGATCACGCTAGGAATAGACCCCGGATTCCGCACTGGGTGCAAAGTCGTGCTTCTGGACCGCCAGGGAAAGCTTCTCGCCAATGAGGTGATCTATCCCGGCAGGGGGCGCGGCGAGGAACTTGAAGCCGCGGAAGCAATCCTGAACATGGTCCGCCTCCACAAGGTCGAGGCAATCGCCATCGGCAACGGCACCGCCTCGCGCGAGACAGAGACCTTCGTCAAGAAGCTCAACCTTCCCTCTTCCGTCCAGATCGTAGTGGTGAGTGAGAGTGGTGCCTCGATCTACTCAGCCAGCGAGATTGCTAGAGAGGAGTTCCAAGACCTTGACCTTACTGTCCGTGGAGCCGTCTCCATCGGTCGTCGCCTCATGGACCCGCTTGCCGAACTTGTGAAGCTGGATCCAAAATCAATCGGAGTCGGCCAATACCAGCATGATGTCGATCAGGCCGCTCTCAAGCGTTCCCTCGACGATGTCGTTATCTCCTGCGTGAACAAGGTGGGAGTCGAACTGAATACCGCCTCACGTCATCTCCTCGCATATGTCTCGGGTCTGAACTCCCGCACGGCGGCAAGCCTTGTCACCCATCGTGACATCAACGGGCCCTTCAAATCGCGTGCTGAGTTACTCAAGATCAGTGGTCTCGGACCAAAGGCCTTCGAACAGGCAGCCGGGTTCCTCCGGATCCGGGGTGGAGAACATCCCTTGGATGCGAGTTCCGTCCACCCGGAACGCTATGAACTCGTGGATCGTATGGCAGCGGATCTCGGCTGCACCGTGCAAGAACTGCTGAAGGATTCCGTAAAACGCACCTCTATCAAGTTAGACAGCTATGTGACCCCCGAAGTGGGGCTTCCCACACTTAAGGATATCGTCGCCGAATTAGCCAAGCCCGGACGAGATCCCCGCGAGCAGTTTGAGGCCTTCAGTTTTGCCGATGGAGTGGAGAAGGTGGAAGATCTGCAACCCGGAATGAAGCTCCCCGGCATCGTGACGAACGTCACTGCTTTCGGAGCTTTCGTAGATATCGGCGTCCATCAGGACGGCCTCGTTCATATCAGCCAGATCAGCGATGACTTTGTAAAAAACGCCGCCGAATTTCTTAAAGTTGGTCAGAAGGTTCAGGCAACGGTTATGGAGGTAGATCTTTCGCGCAAGCGCATCGCCCTGTCGCTCAAAACCAAGGTCGATCTTGCCCCGCGTCAACCCAAAGGAGCTCCCGGTAACGCTCGAGGCAGTCGAGGAGAGGACATGAGCCGCTACATGCGCAACGATTCTGGAAAACCCGGCACGGGAGGAGATTGGTTTTCCCAAGCCCAGCAAAAAAGATTTTAACGTACCGCCCATGAATTCACCTTCCCAAAACTCCGTTTTCCGGGTTCTTCTCGCGAGCCTTGCGGGGACTGCAATCGAGTTTTTCGATTTTTATATTTACGCCACTGCAGCGGTCCTCGTTTTTCCAAAACTCTTCTTTCCTCAGGGTGACCCAACGGCCGCGACTCTCCAGTCACTAGCCACCTTCTCCCTGGCCTTCTTTGCAAGACCACTTGGATCGGTCTTTTTTGGTCATTTTGGGGATCGGATCGGGAGGAAAGCAACCTTGGTTGCGGCCCTCCTGACCATGGGCGTCTCCACTGTCTTGATTGGTCTCTTGCCGACCTATGCATCGATTGGTTTGGCTGCTTCCGGCTTACTCGCCCTTTGCAGATTCGGACAAGGATTCGGGCTTGGAGGAGAATGGGGGGGGGCTGTTTTGCTCGCCACTGAGAATGCTCCCTCGGGCAAGCGCGACTGGTACGGAATGTTTCCCCAGCTTGGGGCGCCCATCGGCTTCCTATTCTCCGGGGCAATTTTCCTTCTGCTCAGCAAATACCTGGATGCGGCCAACTTCCTGACATGGGGTTGGAGGGTTCCCTTTCTCGCAAGCAGCGCGCTCGTGCTCGTGGGGCTCTACGTCCGTCTCAATATCACCGAGACACCCGCCTTCCTGGAAGCATCGTCCCGTGGAAGCCATGTCGCCTTACCAATGGTCGACCTTCTGCGCAACCATCTCCGCACTGTCATTCTGGGAACATTTGCCGCAGTCGCAACCTTTGTGATCTTTTATATCCTGATCGTCTTTTCGCTCTCATGGGGCACGACACATCTCGGCTATTCCAGAGAAACCTTTCTGATCATTCAACTTGTCGGCGTGCTCTTTTTCGCCCTTTCGATTCCCTGCACCGCATGGATCTCCTCACGGATCGGGCGCCGTAACATGCTCCTTCTGGCTTCCCTCGCGATCTTTTTCTTTGGCTTATTCTTCGGCCGCATCTTCTCCGCTGGAACTCCTGGCGTGGTGTCTACGCTCGTGATCGGTTTTCTACTAATGGGGGTCACTTATGCCCCTCTCGGAACTTTTCTCTCGGAACTCTTCCCTGTGGAGGTCCGCTATACAGGAGCCTCGATCACCTTCAACATCGCCGGGATTCTAGGGGCATCGCTGACTCCCTATCTCGCAACATCGCTGGCAATTGAGCATGGGCTGGGATCGGTCGGCCTCTATCTCGCAGGGATGTCAGCGATCAGTCTGATCGCACTTATTCTCACCAAACAGCAGAGAGGAACAGGCGAAGCTTAAAACCTCCTGATGAAGGTGTCTCTAAGGAACCTTGCATCGTCGTGACCGGGATAATCCAGGGTGAAGTGAAGACCTCGGCTTTCTTTCCTGCTCATGGCACAATCCACGATCAATGAGGCCGTTGTGGCTAGGTTACGGAGCTCCAATAGATCGGCCGTGATTTTGAAATTCCAATAAAATTCCTGAATCTCATTCTGAAGATTGCGAAGCCTGTGGGCCGCCCTCTGCAGACGCTTGTCGGTGCGAACAATGCCGACATAATCCCACATAAGTCGTCTGATTTCATCCCAGTTGTGGTAGATGACAACCAACTCGTCGACATCCTGAACTTTCCCGGGACGCCACTCCGGCAACTCAACTTCGATCCCCTGCCGATGATGGTTGCGGCTAGCCTTGGCCTCAGCTCGGTGCGCCATCACAAGCGCCTCCAGAAGTGAGTTGCTAGCCAGTCGGTTGGCGCCATGCAGACCAGTGCAAGCGGCTTCCCCCACGGCATAGAGTCCCCGGAGGGAGGTCTCTCCATTCAGATCGGTTTTCACCCCTCCGCACTGATAATGGGCTGCTGGAACGACAGGAATAGGTTGATGGGTGATATCGATCCCAAGCTTGAGACATGTCTCGTGAATGGTAGGAAAACGTTCCCTGATGAATTCCGCCTTCAAATGCGAGATATCGAGGTAGACGCAAGGCTTCCCAGTACGCTTCATCTCCGCATCGATGGCCCGGGCCACGATGTCGCGAGGGGCAAGTTCATGACGCTTGTCATATTTTCCCATGAAGCGCTTGCCCCGATCGTCCACTAGGAACCCTCCCTCCCCGCGCGCTGCCTCGGTAATTAAAAAGGACTTTGCCTGCGGATGAAAGAGACAGGTCGGGTGAAACTGCATGAACTCCATGTTGGCGATCGCCGCGCCCGCCCGCCAGGCCATCGCGACACCGTCACCGGTGGCAATACTGGGGTTTGTCGTGTACTGGTAGACCCTCCCACACCCCCCCGTGGCGAGGACAGTGACATCGGTACGGAGTGTCTCTACTTCACCACTTAACTCGTCCAACACATAGAGCCCGACACAACCATCCTGCATCGCATAGCCGAGTTTGCCGGTAGTGATCAAATCGACAGCCATGTGGTTCTCCATCACCGTGATATTTGGGTGGACGGCCACGGCTTCCAGAAGGGTCTTCTCGATCTCAAAGCCAGTCGCATCCTTGGCATGCAGGATACGGCGTTTCGAATGTCCCCCTTCACGTGCGAGATCAGGCTCCCTGATGCCTTCAGGGCCTGTTCGCTCGTCAAAATGCATCCCCAGTGAGACAAGCTCAGCAATACGCTCCGGCCCTTCGCTCACGATCGTGCGGACCACCTCCTCGTTGCAGAGCCCATCGCCTGCGATGAGGGTGTCAGTCACATGAAGGGAGACCGAGTCCTCGCTGCTGGTGACACAGGCAATCCCGCCCTGAGCCCAGGCAGTGTTGGAATCGGCGCGGGATTTCTTCGTGACGATGGCAACACTTCCTCGTTCAGCTGCTTTCAATGCAAAAGTGAGTCCAGCCAAACCGCTCCCCACGACGACGTAGTCAAAGGTCTTCATCGGGGAGTGGGTAGTGCCATATTGTCAATGAGGCGGACATCACCGAAGCGCACAGCCACAAGGGCACGTGCGGGATTTTTGGCGTCGAGTTTTTTGAGAGGGGATAAGGTCGATTCATGCATGATTTCCGCGTAATCCAGACTGGCACCAGGAATGGCTGCGAGGTCCATGATTAAATTCCGCCGGAGTCGGGCCACGGAAACCTCACCTCCTGCGACTTCCATCGATCTAGCCTTCAATGTTTGGTAGATTCGGGGGGCCATTGATCGGTTCTCCCGTGAAAGAAAACGGTTTCTGGAACTAAGCGCCAAGCCGTCTTTCTCCCTTACGGTCCGACATCCCTTAATCGTGACAGGCATCCTGAGATCACGGACCATGCGACGGATAACAGCCAGTTGCTGCCAGTCCTTCTCGCCGAAGATGGCGATATCTGGAGCAACGATCTGGAACAGCATCGCAACCACTGTGCAGACGCCGTCAAAGTGTCCCGGCCTCGAGCCCCCGCATAAGCCACTAGAAAGCGATTTCTCATGTATCGAAACGGAGTGATCCCGAGCGTACATAGCTTCCGGTGATGGGTGAAAAAGCAGATCCACACCCTCCTCCCTGCACAGCTTGCGATCGGCGGCAAAAGGCCTGGGATAACGGGATAGATCCTCCTTGGGACCGAACTGGGTAGGATTCACGAAAATTGAGAGCACGACGCTACCCTTCGGTCCGGCTGTTCGCCTCGCCTGCCGAATCAACGAGGCATGGCCCGCGTGCAATGCACCCATGGTAGGCACAAAAACAATGGGGGATGGTGCCATCCTGCACCAGGCGGTGGCGGCGCTGATCTGCGCGGCCGTTTTCACGCCGCTTTATTTGGCAGGTGAAGAAACCGGCGCGGGTGCCTTCAGGAGTTGCTTCTGAATTGCTGTCGGCCCGGAGAAGGATTTTACCTGCAACACCGAAATGAGAAGCGTCAGCAAAAAGAAGAGGCCACCTAGCCAGACCGTGAACTTTGTCAGCACCGTCGTGGTCTGGGCTCCGAAGAGGTTGTCCGTGAGGCCACCACCGAACGCGGCCCCCAACCCTTCGCTCTTGGGGCGTTGCATGAGAATTGTGAGGATCATCAGCAGGCAGATGATCACCAGGAACGATACGAGGATAGGCATGAGGAGCCACATAGGCATTTACTAAATCCGGAACATTTCCCGCTGTAAAGAGGGATCGGTTACTTGACCTTGGGTGCACATCCCATTCAGAATTGAACTTTCAATAAAAAATACAGCATGGCACGTAACACAAAGACCTCAAAAAAAGCCACGATCATCCCGACGAAGGCTTCAGCCAAAAAGAAATCCACTCCAGTGACTGCCAAGGGAGCAACCCGCGAAAAAAATGCTGATTTTCAAGAGGTCCGGACTCTCATCGAACTCCTCAAGAAAAACGACCTTGCGGTTCTGGAATTCGAGCAGGGTGATTTGCGCATCATTTTGAAAACTCCGGCCGGCTCTTCAGGAGGGGCCACGTTAATCCACGGACATGCACCAGCAGCAGCACCGGCAACTTCCACACCTGCGGTCTTAATTGATAAAGAGTCTCCTGCCGAGCCTGAGAAGGGCAATTTCAAGGAGATCACCTCTCCAATGGTGGGAACATTCTACGCCGCCCCCTCCCCTGAATCTCCCGCTTTCGTCGAAGTTGGGAAAACCGTCAATGCCGAGACCGTCGTTTGCATCGTCGAAGCGATGAAGGTCATGAACGAAATCAAAGCGGAGATATCCGGAAAGATCGTCGAGGTCGTTGCCGAAAGCGGCAAACCGGTCCAATTCGGTCAGGTCCTCTTCCGGGTCAGCTGAGACAATCGGAAAAACGGACCACCGAAAAAATGTTCAAGAAAGTCCTGATAGCCAACCGCGGGGAAATTGCCCTGCGAATCATCCGAGCCTGCAAGGAACTGGGTGTCGGCACAGTCGCCGTTTACTCTGAGCCCGACCTGCACTCCCTTCACGTTCAGTTTGCTGACGAGGCAATCTGTATCGGACCTGCTGCGGGGAGTGAGAGCTACCTACGGATCGACCGCATCATCAGTGCGGCGGAAATAGCCGATGTGGATGCCATTCATCCCGGATACGGGTTTCTCGCCGAAAACGCCCATTTTGCCGAAATCTGCGCCTCGGCCAATATCGCCTTTATCGGTCCCTCACCCGAGTCGATCCGACTCATGGGCGACAAGAATAGTGCCCGTGAATGTGCCAAGAAGGCCGGCGTGCCCATCTCCCCGGGAAGTGACGGTATTGTTCCGGACGAAAAGGAAGCCATTAAGGTCGCTCGAAAGATCGGCTATCCCGTGATGATCAAGGCGGTCGCCGGCGGTGGCGGTCGCGGCATGCGCATGGCTCACAACGAGGGAAGCCTTGTCCAGGGATTCCACAGCGCCCGGATGGAGGCTGACAAGGCTTTCGGCAATCCCGATGTTTACATCGAGAAGCTGATCGTGAACCCGCACCACATCGAGTTCCAGGTCTTTGGGGACAAGCATGGCAAGATTGTGCATCTCGGCGAGCGTGACTGCTCTCTCCAGCGTCGCAACCAGAAGATCCTTGAGGAGTGTCCCTCCCCGCTGATGACGGAGGATCTTCGCAAGCGCATGGGCGAGGCATCGATCCGACTCTGCGAGACCGTCGGTTATTACAACGCAGGAACCATTGAGTACCTGGTCGATGACGACCTGAACTTCTATTTCATGGAGATGAATACACGCATCCAAGTGGAGCATCCCGTGACCGAGGAGGTCTACGGTGTCGATCTCGTAAAACAGCAAATTCAGGTGGCCGCCGGAGAGCATCTCTCCGACTACCTTCTCAACGCCAAACCTCGACTCCACTCCATCGAGTGCCGCATCAATGCGGAGGATCCTGAAAAGAATTTCATGCCTTGCCCTGGGAAGATAGAGGCCTATTACGCACCGGGAGGCCGCGGATTGCGCATCGACTCCCATGCCTATGCGGGTTATCCGATCCCACCAAACTATGACTCGATGATCTCCAAGATGATCGCCACCGCCTCGACACGTGAAGCCGCGATCGCCCGCATGTCACGTGCTCTTGGCGAGTATCAGGTGGTCGGGATCAAGACGACTATCCCGCTTCACCAGGTCATCATGCAGAACGTTAATTTCCGAAAAGGCAAGTATCACACCGGATTCCTGGAACACCTCCTCAAGGATGGCGTTCCGGTGATGAAGGAGTAGGCACTCATGCCTCTGTCAAGAGGAGTAAGGAATTTGCCAAAGGTAATCCCTCTTCTTCACATTAGATACAGATCACCTTCATGAAAACGCTTGCTGAGTGCAGCCTTTACGGAATTGTCGATACTGGTTATGTGGCCAGAGAAAGGCTTGGAACCATCACAAGCCAACTCCTCCAAGGTGGTGCTGATATCATTCAGCTAAGGGCCAAAGGATGCGCGCCTCAGGAAGTTATTGCTATGGCACTGGAAATCGCACCGCTCTGCCGTGCAGCGGGCATTCCCTTCATCCTTAATGATCATCCGGAACTGGTTCGTGAGGTCGGGGCAGACGGCGCCCATGTGGGACAAGATGATCTGTCGGTATCCGAGGCGCGCCGACTTGCCGGTCCGGGAGCCATTATCGGAAAATCAACCCATTCCGTAGAGCAGGCTATCGCAGCATCAGCGGAATCGCCCGACTACATTGGCTTCGGCCCCCTCTTTGCAACACCCACAAAACCCGATTACACACCCATCGGGACAGAGGGGATTCAAGAAGTTCACGCTCAACTTTCGCTACCTATCTTCTGCATTGGCGGAATTAAACTCTCCAATCTCCGGCATGTCCTGGATACGGGAGCACAGCGCGTGGTGATTGTTTCCGATCTTTTGCTGGCGGACGACCCCTCTGGCCGGACCGCCAATTGCAAGTCTGTCCTGAATTTGAGTGGTCGTGCCTGACCTTCTTTCATTCCTCCATAGATTGCAGGAAAAGCATGGAGGTGTTCTTTCCTTTGAACACTTCATGCGGGAGGCCCTCTACCATCCTGACTTCGGCTACTACTCGGCGAATATCAAAGGTGTCGGTAAGGTAGGTGATTTTTCTACGAGCGCCTCACTGGATAGCTTTCTCGGAGAGGCAATCGCAGCTTGGATAAAAAAACGAACTGAGAATCTCGGTTGGAAACGGATACCAATCCTTGAGGTCGGAGCTGGAAATGGAGAACTATCACGAGCAGTGCTTTATCATCTTGGCTGGAAAGCTCGATGGATGACCGACTACATGATCCTGGAGACCTCTCCTATCCTGAGAGCGCAACAGCAGTCCAGACTCACGTGGCGCGGCGTACACTGGGTCTCCTCCCTTGAGGAGGCGCTGGCGAACAGTGGTGGCACGGCACTCATTTTCAGCAACGAGTTGGCGGATGCCTTCCCCTGCCGGATTTTTGAGAGAGGTGTTGTAGGTTGGAGGGAGCTCGGGGTTCGGATCACCACTCAAGGATCCCTTGAAGAAACTCTCCTTGGCTCCCCTCAAGAGGATTCTTGGTTTACTCAATTTGATCACCTTCCCGCAGGTCAGCGGGTGGAGCGCATCGATTCCTTCCGGGACTGGATGAAGGATTTAAACTCCCTGTGGATACTGGGTTCGATGCTCACCATCGATTATGGCAACACGTCAAATCTTCTCTACGACCGCAGGCCAGATGGCTCGCTCCGGGCTTACTTCCGTCACGAACGCTACATCGGTAATCAGGTGTATGCGCGCTTTGGCAAACAGGACCTGACTGCAGATGTCAATTTCAGTGATCTGATTGCCTGGGGAAGCAGTTTTGGCTGGAGAAATGAACCCCTCCTTACGCAGCGGGAGTTTATTAAGAAATGGGTTAACTCTAAAGCAAACACGGCACTTTCCAACCGCTTTTCAACCTTCGGCGATGCGGGGGATTCCTTTAAAGTACTTGAGCAATCGAAACAGTTGAAATAAAAAGTTTCTAAGGAGCTAAAGGGCTTGAGCCGGCTTGGGATGCGGGACTGAAGGCAAATGGAAGGGTGACCTGAGGAAGATCCTTAAGCGTCATGCTGAGCAGAGCTCCGTATTGGGTCTGCTGGCTGGTCGTTCCTGAGGCCTGATTATTACGCACCTCGGCACCGAAGGAGAAAATCCAACTCGAGAGGTCCCGGTTGATCATGTATCGCTGGTAGATCAGCGAATTAGGCTGTCCTGCCTGCACGTTGTATATTTCTTGGGCGCTCAAGGACCAGTGATCATTGGCACGCCAGAACACATTGAAGGGGTACTGGTTGCCGGTGGCTGTAGAGGCAGTGCCGAGGCTATTGGTGCTCGCCACGCCCGTGTAGTTGTTCAGATATCGGGTTCCGAAACCAAACTCCAGATTACGAACTGGCATGACCTTGATGTCAGAGTTGAGCTCGGTGAATCCTTCAGAACAGAGAGGAACCTGGGATCCAATGCCAAAGTTCAGCCAACTGACAGGGGCAACAATGAGGCGGTCGTTGAGATTAGAGATCGGCCCGTTCACGTATGGGTTAATCCCGTTCACATCGGCAAAGGTATCCAAAAAGATCCAGTCGTAGGTCTCCCCGTCGCGTCGTGTCTGAAGACGGTTCCTGAAGCCAAGTCGCCAGATGGCCCAAGTATCGATGGAATCGATCGCGGCGAATTGAGGAAAGTCAAGGGGCTCCAACTGGGTGGAACTCGGCTGGTATCCCGACTTGGTTTTTGCGGTCGGGTTATTCGGCAGGAGGCGGTCGAACTGGAGAACCTGATTCGCATTCGGGCCACCCGCATAGACATAAGAGAGATCACTGTAGGGCTGAAAAACGTGCCTCAGCCCATCCAGTCCCAGAAAGCTGGATTGAACATTTTCAAAATTGCGCGAGATCTTGAAAGAGTTCTCCAACCCAAGATTGAAAATGGGACGGAAAACATTGCCAGTAGTATGCAGTGTATTAGGTGGAGTCGTATTTGTAGTGACGATCTTCGTGCTAGAATTGGTTATTGTTGTGATCGTCGGATTTGCCGAGTATGCGAAAGGTGTGACGGCATTATTACTATCAACATAATTACCGCCTTCACTGTAGAAAACCCCACGGATACCAGCCATTGGTATTGTAGAGAGCCATCCAAAAAGATTCATCGGTGCACTAATCTGATGGAATGTATCAAATCTAGTAGCACCATAATCTATTTTGGAAGAGCTGAATGCGGTGTTGATCGCCGTGTTGGTGTATCCTATCGGAGCGTTTGTTGAGAATTTCCTATTGAGTTGGCCCAGTGAAGTCGTCCCATCATAATAGATGGGCAGTCCGAACAAGGGCTCCTGCTTGAAATCAAAGGCGACCTCAGGCAATCGCTCCGTGGTCTCCTGGAATTGGTTCATCTGCCACCTCGTGACAAGCGACAGGCTGTAAATATCATCCAACTTGGTCAGCGCTACGTTGTTGTCGGGTTGTGGATTGACGCGGTTTTCCGCAGGGTAATAGTCCTGCATGAAATTGGCGTCGCTCAGCTTGGTCATATCCAAGGTAGCGTAGATATCATCTGTCAGGAAGACGTTCCCTTGGTACCCGACGCGGTAGCGACTGGGGTTGGTAGTAGCCGGCAAGGCATCCTTGAACTTGGCTGGATTAATGTCGTTGGCGTAGTAGGAGATGAACTTACCGAGATTTCGGTCATTCTTCCCGAATTTTAGGTTGGCATCAAAACCGACGGCGTAACCGTGAAGGGTACGATAGTCGGACCGGACAGTGGCCAGAAAGTTATCCCCTGTGCCGAGCGCCACCGTGTAAGCGGTTAAGAGGAACCCTCCCCACTGGGAGTCATAGCCGGGGGAAAATTGCAGACCGTTGTGGTTCAGGCTTGAGAAGGCGTACGGCACCCACATCACGGGGATTTTGCCAACATAAAGAGTGGTGTTGAGTAAAACTACCCTGTCATTCGGGTAGATCCGGATTGTTTTTGCATGGACATGCCAGTCGGGCATCGAAGAGTCGGAAGTGGTGATATCAGAATCACTCAGGCGGAATTCCTTGGTTCCGAACCCCCTGGCAGAGAGTGAACTGAACTTGAGCGGATCATGACTGCCCTCAAATTCAAGAGCCCGGGTCTGCTTGGTTTCCAAGTTATAAAATACACGCTGTCCATTGAAGAGATCCTCTCCACTATAGATCCTCACATTCCCAACCAGCAGCACATCGCGCGTGTCGGGATTGTATTCGGCGTGATCGGCATAGATGGAGATGCCTCCGTAGTGTATCTGAACATTGTTATCTGCCACGGCGGTTCCGTTCTCGAAACGGGTGTCCCCATCGGCCGTTATTTCGACGGGTTTATCACTGAAATTTTCGAACTGGGCCCGCAGAGGGGCGCAGAGGAAAACTAACAGGGATAAAAGTAGGAATAAAAATCGCATTGATAGAGACCCGTAAAGGCTAAGTCGCACCCCCCCTCGTTCAAGGAGAAAATCGCCCGTCAGCGCGATAAATGGAGAGGCTCTTGAAACACTATTTCCCGAGGTGCCTGATATCCTCCGCCCTGACTGCAAAGACCACATCCTCAGCAATGTTAGCAGAATGGTCACCGATGCGCTCGAGACACCTGCTGATAAAGATCATATTCAGGTAGGCGGGAAGGTTTGTGGAATCATCCTGCATCCGGTTAATCAACTCATCGGTAACTTCCTTATTCAATCTGTCGAGGCTCTTGTCTCGGGCCTTAAGTTCGACGGCCAGAGATGCGTTCCGTTCGGCAAAGGATCTGATGGCATCTTCAAACATCTCGAGCGAAAGCTTGATCACTGGATCAAGAAGGTGAAGCTCAGGTAACTCCGGATGCTCGTTGAGTTTGCGCGCTCGGCGGGCGATATTGACGGCCTGATCGGCAACCCTCTCGATATTGGCGCCAATCTTGATGGAGGAGATCACTTCGCGAAGATCTTTGGCGACAGGTTGAAAGCGACTCATCACCTCAATCCCCTCCCTGTCGATCTGGATCTCAAGAAGGTCGATCTCCTCGTCATCAGCGATGGAGTGGTTACAAAAATCGTCGTCACGTTCAAAAAGGCCCTGGATGGCGTTCTGAAGGTTTTTCTTCGTCAGGCTCGCCATCGTCAAAACGCTGCCCCGGAGTTTATCCAGGGCCGTCGTGAAATCGGAAAGCGTGTGGGGTCGGGATGGTTCGGTATGCATGATGGGATCAGCCAAAACGGCCGGTGATATATTCTTCCGTCTGTAGCTTGGATGGGTTTGTGAATATTTTACGCGTCTCGTCGAACTCGACAAGATTACCAAGATAGAAAAAGGCGGTGAGTTCCGAGACACGGCTGGCCTGCTGCATGTTATGGGTCACGATAACGATTGTGAAATCCTTCTTCAACTCGATGATGAGTTCCTCCACCTTGGCTGTTGCGATAGGATCGAGCGCCGAGCAGGGTTCATCCATGAGAAGAATTTCGGGCGAGCTGGCGATGGCTCGGGCGATGCAAAGGCGCTGCATTTGCCCTCCCGAAAGACCCAAAGCACTATCGTGGAGGCGGTCTTTCACTTCATCCCAGAGAGCAGCGGAGCGGAGACAGCGTTCCACTGTTTCATCATGAACGGAACGATCCCCTTGGCCAGCGATCCTGAGCGGGTAGACGATGTTCTCGTAGATGGACATCGGAAACGGGTTTGATTTTTGGAAGACCATACCGATTCTCCTGCGCAGGGCGATAACCTCGACAGAGGGATCGAAAATGCTTGTCCCGTGGATCGTGATATCACCTTCATGGCGAACTCCCGGGATAAGTTCGTTCATCCTGTTGAAATTCCTTAGTAGGGTCGACTTGCCACATCCGGAAGGTCCAATAAAGGAGATGACCCGGCGTGAAGGGATCTCGAGGTTGATACCGTGCAGGGCCTCTTTTTTACCGTAAAAGAATTTGAAATTATCGACCTTGATGAAGTTGGTTTCACCAGGGGAAAAATCATCGGTTAATTCAAGAGGCCGAGCAGTTGAGTTGGGGATTTGAATCGGGTGTTCTTCGGTGGACATGGAGTCTTTACTCACGGATTTAACGATGTTTGGGACTGAAAATCAATTGAGCTAATATATTGGTCATCGTCACGACCGTCACGAGAACAAGCGATGCCGACCAAGCCAACTTGATGTGGTAGGCGTAAGGCAGTGATGCAAAATTGTAAATCAGCACAGAGAGGGAAGCCGTCGGCTCAAGGACTGATGTTATCCAGTTCTGGCTGAATAGCGCTGTGAAAAGAACCGGGGCAGTTTCCCCTGCTGCACGGGAGACAGCGAGCATGACTCCCGTCATGATCGCGGGCATGGCATCAGGAAGCACGATGCGCCAGATTGTCTGGAAGGCGGTGGCCCCAACGCCAAAAGAAGCCTCGCGGTAGGCAGAAGAGACTCCCATCAGGGCCTGTTCCGTGGTAAGCAGGATGATAGGCAGGATCAATATCGCGAGCGCCACACCTCCCGCTATGGCAGAGAAATGGTGGGATGTCATGACAACGGCAGCAAAGGCAAAGACACCACAAATAATCGAGGGTATGCCGGTCAGAAGTTTGGCAACAAACCTGACCGCGGATGACACTGGTGAAACGGGGGCATATTCATTGATGTAAACTGCCGAGAAAACCCCGAGCGGAACCGCGAGAAGGAGTGAAATGCCGACCATCACAAGCGTTCCCATGATGGCATTGCCAAACCCTCCCCCCTCCAGTCCAGGGGCTGGAGGCAACTGGCTGAAGAGGTTCATGCTTAGCAGGGGCAGACCGTTACGGATCACGAGAATGACGATCGAGATCAGTGGTACCAAAGTCAGTAGCGATAGGGCGATGCAGAGTCCGGTCAGGAACCGATTGCGCAACAACCTGAAAAAAGATGTTTCCCCCTTTGGACTTGAAAAGAAATGGAGCGGTTTAGGTTTCATCAAGTCTAATTAATTAACGCAATCCAGCCGTGGCACGCTGTGTCTGCCGTAGCACCATTTCCCCAGCAAGGTTGACAACAAGAGTCAGGGCAACAAGGAGGAGGGCAGCATACATCAGTGCGCTGATCTGGATTCCATCAGCCTCCGCAAACTGGTTGGCCAAAAGCGCAGAGAGCGTATTGGATGGAGAGAGAAGCGACCAGGAGAGTCGCTGGCTGTTTCCAATCAGCATGGCCACCGCCATGGTCTCACCCATCGCCCTTCCGAAAGCCAGGATGGCGGAAGCCACGATGCCGGGGGCTGCCGTCGGTAGAATGACCCTTAGGATCGTCTCCCACCTCGTGGCTCCGAGGGCGTAGGAACCCTCGCGTAACGAGTAAGGTACCACCACCAATGAGGAGCGGGAGATCGCAGTGATGGTTGGAAGTACCATCAGGGCCAGCACGAGACTAGCCGTGAGTAGGCTATTGCCATAGGCCGGACCTGCCAAGAGAGGGAGGAAACCGAAGTGTGCAGACAGGATCGTGCCGTACTGCTGGACAAGGGGAATCACGACGAAAATACCCCACAATCCGTAGACAACGCTTGGAATGGCCGCGAGTAATTCAACCACAAACCGGATGACCTGACGCAATGGATCAGGCAGGAAATCCTCACTGAGAAAAAGGGCGATGGCCAAACCGAGAGGAAGCGCGACCAGAAGAGCCAAAAAGCTACTCGCGATAGTTCCGATCAAGACAGGAAGCACACCGAACACTTCCCGATTCGGGCTCCACTGGGTTCCAGTGATGAATCCAAATCCAAACTTGTGGATCGCAGGCCACGCCTTGAGCAGAATCTCCCCAAAAATGAACACCAGGAGAAGTACCGTCAGGATACAGGCAAACAAGCAGGCGCCTCTAAAGAAATCAGGGCGGCGGCGGTATTCCTGCGTCAAGGTGCTCAACGCCCCGGTATTTGAGAAATGCCCCCCCACAAATCTTGTTTCCCTAAAGTTTTCGGTCGACGCTTATTTGACGGTCTCGAGGGTGGCTTGAACCTTAGCCACCACAGAGGGGGGTAGTGAGATGTATCCCAGCAGGGGTGCCGAAGCCTGACCCTTGGTGAGGCCAAAGGTCACGAACTCCCTCACTGCGGCAGCTTTTTCGGCGTCAGGATAAGTTTTCTTCACAAGCAACCAGGTGAAAGTGGCAATCGGGTAATCGTTAGGGCCATCGGGATCGGTGATAAAGGCCCTCAGGTTGTCAGGAAGAACCACCGAGGCAAGAGTCGCGGCACCACTCTCAATGGTTGGAGCAATAAAGTTACCAGCCTTATTCTGAAGATCGGCCATCGTGAGTTTGTTGTTGTCGGCATAGCCGAACTCCACATAGCCGATCGATCCGGGCGTCTGTTTAATAAGCGCCGTGACCCCGTCATTGCCCTTTCCTGCAAGACCAACCGGCCAGGTGACAGACTTTCCGCTGCCCACTTTGGCTGCAAATTCGGGGCTAACAGCATCCAGATGGGCAGTGAAAACAGCCGTGGTACCGCTTCCATCCGAGCGCGTGACGACGGTGATCGGGAGGTTAGGAATCTTCAGGTCGGGGTTATCCTTAACAATCAAGGGATCGTTCCAATGTTCGATCTTTCCTAGGAAGATGCTGCTGTAGATGTCACGGGAAAGTTTGAGTCCGCCCTGACCACCGGGAATATTATAAGCAAGAACGATGGTTCCAGCCGCGGCGGGAAGCATCAGTACGTTTCCTCCCATCTTGGCAATCTCAACGTCCGTGATAGCGACATCGCTTGCACCAAAATCAGTAATTCCATCACCGAACTGCTTCACGCCTGCACCACTTCCCACTGCTTGATAATTAATGGTAACCGTGTTGTTAGCCTTCCCGAAATCAGAGGCCCAACGGAGGTAGAGAGGAGCAGGAAAGGTAGCACCGGATCCGTTTAATGCTGTAACAGCCTTTGCCTCAATGAACATTGCAGCAAATGTAACGGCTAAAAGAAGGATTCGTGTCATAGTTGTTTTGTAGCAGCGGAGTAAACCATCAAGTCAGCGATATTGCAGGAAGAATGACAAATCCTTTCCCGTGACATTCTGGTCAAGAAGGATTGAGAATACCAATGACAGATGGAGTTTCACCTCCGATCGCCCCATTCCGTGGTCGAGTATCGACTCTTGGCTATTCTTTCAGCCTCAGTCAAAACCTCCTCTTTCAATGTCTTAATAATCAGCGTCTCGCAGAGTGCCCCAGCCATGGACTTGGGATCCAAACTCAGTGCATTCGGGAATTGGAGGCTTCCCTGATAAAGAAGCCCCCCATGACTGCGCCGTAGCGCTCCACCCAGACCTTTACGTCCATTTATCAGGAGGTCGTCACACGCCGGAGCAGAGAAGCAGGCACTCCCTTCACAAACCTCTGCGTCAGTAACCAACCGGACCTCCATGGGGAGCAGACAAGCAAGCCAAGAGGCGAGTCTCGAATGCAGTGATTTGTAAAAGAGAGTCGATGGCATGGAAGCCGCCTTCTCCGAGTGGGGAATCACTAACGAAAACGTCAGATCTTCGCCGTGGAGAACTATCCCACCACCGGTCCAACGTCTGACAGAGGGGAGTTCGAGGTTGATAAGCTTTACCTCGGATAGCTTTTGAAAATACCCGAATGTGACGCATGGGGATTCCCAACTGTAAACCCTCAGCGTGGGAGTCTCCACAGAGAGCAACAAGGCCTCATCCAAGGCCATCTGCATAGCTCCATCGAAAACCTTGTCAGGAAGAATCAGATTAAGCCGGTGGAACATTGGGGAAAAATGCTAGAAGTCAGTCACTCAGGAGAGGCTTCCGTGACATCATTCGCAGAATTCAAGAATTCTGGAAATCATCGGCGCAACCTTTTTCTTCCCCACACCTTAAGGACTACTCTACGCTGAAAGAATGGCAAAGTCTGAGCTTCGAAAAAATGACGGGGAAGCAAACGCAGGAAAAAGCCTCGGGAAGGGGCTAGGAAAAGGTTTGGGTAAGGGACTAGGTGCCCTCATCAATACCCGCGTTGCTGCACCCATACCCTCCGAGGAACACGGTGAGCGCATCCAAATGATCAGGCTTGACCAGATCATTCCGAGCCCACTTCAGCCCAGGACAGAATTTCCTGCGGATCACCTCGTTGAACTTGTCGACTCCATCAGGGAGCGAGGAATCATACAACCCCTGATTGTACGGCTTGCAGCTGGAAAATACGAACTTATCGCCGGTGAGCGCCGGATGAGGGCTTCCCTTGAGGTGGGCCTTGCCGAGGCGCCGGTCATCGTGCGCAAAGCTTCCGATCAGGAGGTTTTGGAATTGGCGCTCATCGAGAATCTCCAGCGTGAAGGACTTAATCCGATCGAAGAAGCCGCTGCCTATCAGCGCCTTTCCAAGGAGTTCCGCCTGACCCAGGAAGAAATCGCCAAACGCGTCGGAAAAAGCCGTTCAGATGTCGCTAATGCGATACGACTCATGGAATTGGACGGGGAGGTAAGAACTCACCTTATCCAGGCACGTCTTAGCAAGGGGCATGCAAAGGTCCTGCTTGCCATCAAGGATCATGCGGAGCAGAGGTTGCTGGCGGAAAAGCTCATCCGTATGGCCGCCTCGGTGCGCGATGCCGAACAATTGGTAGCAGCCCATCTCGCGGGAACCAAACCTCGAAAACCAGGAGTTAGGAATTCGCGCAAAATGCCAGAACTTCCGCCCGCACTCAAACATCTCGAAAATAAGCTCCAGCACCGTTTCTCCACGCGGGTATCCCTGACTCATGCCGAAAAGAAGGGTCACATCTCCATCGAATATTACGGCTCGGATGATCTCCACCGCCTTCTTGGCGAATTCGGGATCTCCGCGGACTGACCCCTGAGAGGGGCTAGTCATCACAATCCAAGCTGAGTTTTACCATGAAGAGCCTCACCCACCTGATTCGTTTCATAGACTCCGATTACTTCCCACGTGGCATCGAAGCGACCAGGGCAATGCCGGAACGAATGGAATGGAGCAGGGCTATTCCCTTTATCATCCTTCACTTGGGTTGCCTTGGGGTCTTCTGGGTTGGATATAGTCCCATAGCCATTGCGGTCTGTGGGGCACTCTATGCTGTGCGGATGTTTTTTGTCACCGGCATCTACCATCGTTATTTCTGCCACAAAGCGTACAAGACCAATAGAGGGGTCCAGTTTCTTTTTGCCCTGCTCGGCCTTCTCTGCGTTCAGCGAGGAGCTCTCTGGTGGGCGGCGGTTCATCGCCATCATCACGCACACTCGGATGAGGAGGTCGATGTCCACTCTCCCAAGCAAAAGGGCTTTCTCTGGGCTCATATCGGCTGGATGACGAGCAGCAGGAATTTCCCCACCGATTATTCCCTTATCCCCGATCTGGCCAGGTTCCCCGAACTCGTCTTCCTGAACCGGTTTGATCTGATCGGCCCTCTTCTTCTTGCCATCCTGACCTATGGTCTTGGAGCATTACTCTCCAATCTCGATCCAGCCCTGCACACGTCTGGATCGCAGATGCTGGTCTGGGGGGGATTCGTCAGCACGGTCCTTCTTTTTCACGGCACCTGCTGCATCAATTCCATGGCCCACGTCTTTGGAAAGCCGCGTTACGAGACCGGTGACGATAGCAAAAACAGCTTCTTGCTTGCGATGATAACCCTCGGTGAAGGATGGCATAACAATCATCACCGATACCAGTCCTCGGCTCGTCAGGGATTCTACTGGTGGGAGATCGACCCTACCTATTATACACTCCGCCTCCTTGCCTGCATGGGCATCATCAGCAATCTCAAGCGCGTTCCCGAGAGTGCGTACCGAGATGAAAATACGATCAGGAATGGAACCTAGGTCACTCCCTCGGATTGCCGTTGTCGGAACCGGCGTCTCGGGACTCTCATGCGCATGGGGCCTGAGAGACGTGGCCAACCTGACACTTTTTGAGTCGGCAAATCGTCCGGGAGGACACAGCAATACCGTTACTATCATGGAGGATGGGATGGAAATCCCGATCGACACGGGGTTCATTGTCTTCAACAAGGTCACCTACCCCTATCTCTGCCGCCTTTTTGAGGAGTTGGGTGTCATCATGAAACCGAGCGAGATGTCCTTCAGTGTTCAGCACGCAGCAAGCGGTCTCGAGTACAACGGCATGGGGTTCAACAAGCTCTTTGCCCAGCGTCGCAATCTCGGCAACCTCCGATTTCTGAAACTGATTGCCGAGATCATGCGGTTCTTCAGTGTCGGCAGAAAGTGGTTGCGCGATGAAGCTGAAGGCGACCCCTCAGACGAGCATGCAGATTTTGATACTGAGGACTTGGGAACATTCTGCAAAAGGCATAGGTTCGGCCGTGATTTTCTCGACCTTTACTTGATTCCGATGAGCTCTGCGGTCTGGTCCACGGAACCAGGCAGGATCCTTGATTTCCCAACCGGAACCCTCCTGCATTTTTTCCACAACCACGGATTTCTAGGGATCACCACGCACCATCCTTGGTTCACGGTCGAGGGAGGTGCCCGCACCTATGTTAGGAAGATGCTGGAAGTTCTGGGATCACCCCGACTTGGCGATCCTGTTACCAAAGTGGAAGAGACGAATGATGGGGTATGGGTGACGACAAGTTCGGGAACAAGGGGACGCTTTGATGCGGTCATTCTGGCCTCCCATGCGGACCAGACCCTTCGCCTCCTAAGTGTGCCAACATCCCATCAGGAGCGTCTTCTCTCGGCCTTTCACTACCAGCGCAACGAGGCGCTACTGCACACAGACACCTCGGTGATGCCGGAGCGTCATCTTGCCTGGGCTTCTTGGAATTTCAGGGCCGAAGAGGGACCTGATGGTCATCAGCGCGCAGCCACCCATTACTGGATGAATGCCCTTCAGGGAGTTTCGCAGAAAAAGGACTATTTCGTCTCGCTCAATAGCAGTAAAAAAATTGATCCGGAGAGCGTTCTCTACTCTACGGAGTATGACCATCCGATCTTCACACTGAAGGCAATTCAGGCTCAAAGGGAGCTTCCCTCCCTCAACCACGAAGGTCGTCTTTTCTTCTGTGGCAGTTATTTCCGCTACGGATTCCACGAGGATGCCTGCAAGTCGGGGTTTGATGCGGCAAGTGCTGTTCGGAAGCATCTCCTCCAATGACCCCTCACCTGAACTCGTGTCTCTACGAGTGTACGGTCTTTCACCGAAGACTGGCTCCGAAGACGCATGAGTTCCTCTACAAGGTTTTTTATTTCCTGATCGATCTGGATGAACTCTCACTACTGAGCAGTTCGCTACGCCTCCTGAAAGTAAACCGCCCGGGCCTTTACAGCTTTCGTGAAAGCGACCACATCAGTCATGGTTTTACCTCAGCGAGGGAAAACATCCTGAGCTTTCTACGAGATCAAGGCATCACCGAACCTGTTGGTCGCATCCAACTACTGACCCTCCCTCGCGTCCTTGGGTATATCTTTAACCCAATCTCGATTTATTTCTGTCACCAAGCGGATGGATCCCCACTGGTTTCGATTGCAGAAGTCGGCAATACCTTTGGGGAATGGAAGCCCTATCTGGTTCCCCTGCAACCGGACGGCACTTTTCACACCCACGTGGTGAAACATTTCTATGTCTCCCCATTTTCGGATCTCGATCTAGAATTTGATTTCCGCTTCCAACTTCCGGACGAGCACTTGCGGGTCTCAATCGATGATTACCGGGGCGAGAAGCGTGAACTGATTAGCCTCCTGAGCGGAAAGCGGGTTTCCTTGAGCGACCCAAACCTCCTTCGCTTCAGTTTCAAATATCCTTTCATGACCCTGCAGGTTATTTTTGGCATTCACTGGCAGGCACTTCTTCTCTGGCTGAAAGGAAACAAGGCACGACGAAAGGAGAGTGACCCTGACCTTCAGCGGAAGGTTCATAGGCCTCACAAATCACTCGCCAATCACCCCGCTTCCTGCGCCCACTCTGACAATTCAAATTTTCCCGATTCCATCGCATGAGCACTTCCGATTCCGAAGCCACAAACGAACTCCTCAAAACCATTTCCCTCAGCCTAAAGGGGATCCATAACTCCCTTGAGCACCTCACAGCGGCCGTAGAGGGTGTCGCAGAGTCTATTGAGAAGGCTCATGAACCCGAAGGTGATCTCGGTGTCCATCTCGTTAGCTCTCTTAAAGAACTCTCCTCTGCGCTCCATAAACGGGCCCAGCAGGAACGGAGCTCTCAACCCCAGCAGGGACAGCGCCATCAGAATCAAAACCAACAGCAGGGCCGCCGCGATGACCGTCAGCAACAGCGCCAACACCGTCAGGACGTTCGGACTCAGCACTCGCAGGATGATCATCCCGGTGAAGATCTACAACCCGGCGCGGACTACGAGCAGCCAGATGAACCGTTGCATTCCATGCCCGAAGAGCATGATGAGCCCTTAAAGGGAGTCCAACCACCAACGGAAATCAAAGAATCCGGCGAAACAGCAACACCGAGAACAGCACCAAAGAACTCGCGTCCCCGACCAAACCGCCGTCGTCGCAGCAGCAGTGGCAATGGAGCAGGTAAAACTGCTAGGAAGCAATAAAGCCAGACCGTAAAAAGGGTAACTACTTCCTTGGCGTAAGGCTTCGGCAGGCTTTAGCAAAGCGCCGGACTTTTTCCGGGTCCTTGCGGAAACGGATCGGTTTTCCGTCCGTATCGAGCAGATTCGTAGCGGTGCAGGTATCAGCACCCGCAGGTAGAGTGTAACGTAGTCCATCGGCGACATTTTCGGGTGATAATCCTCCGGCTAGAATCACGGGTCTCTCACTTTGGGCCACCAACCGCCTTGCCATCTCCCAGTCGCAGATCTTCCCAGTGATGCCGACGTGACCGGTCACTGGTTGATCCTCTCCCTGTACCAGGAGGGTATCTGTCAGAAACCAATCGCTTACTGCCTCAATGAGGCGCGCTATTTCCAAGGTCGGCACGCGGTCAGTTAAGCCAGGTGGGGCAATCGGAATCGTTCTCATGATCTCGACCCTCGGGAATCTTGACTTCACCCCCTCCTGCAAAGAAAAGGCTGCCATGAGAGCACGATCATCAATCGACACTCCAACGTTAAGGCTATCACAGAAGTGAATGATATCGGGTTGGTACCAATCGATCACCCGGTAAACAATCTCCTGATCGGCAAAGAGAGGAATGATACTGCTCTTGCGCTGAGCTTGACGAATCACCTCCACCGATTCCTTGAGTGCCGGAATCTTCCACTCCCGAGCGGAGAGAATCACTCCTCCGATATGATCGACACCACATTCGGACATCAGAGCAGCTTCCTTGGGTTCCTGTATCTCGTAGATTTGGACGATCATTCTGGGATATTAAGCCAAACAGGTCATTCCCGCAGAGTCCAAACTCGCGGACAAACAGAAAGACTGACCAATTCTTATTAACGGTGCCTTGCGATCAGCAAGATCAGAAAGCCGTATTCAGCAAGGGTTATAGTGACCCCCCAACCAACAGTCTTCAGAAAAGCTTTCCATGTCGGAAATGATTCCGGAATGACTTCCTCTTCAAGATTCCTAGCAGGGGGGCGGACTACCGAACCACGTATTGTGTGCAGGTTTTCCATCCCCTCACTCTCTCTGATCTCTTCATAAAAAAAAGAGAAATATGACGTAATTGTAACAATTTTCACCTTGACACAATTTACTTCATTCAAATGGCAACACAGTACAACTCCTTTCTTAATGAAAGAAGAGGAAGTTTACAGTGAAAGGGAGAGCGTCGCTTAAAGCGCTCCCCGATCAATCCTTACCCCATCCGAAGAACAACTCAGGAAATCTTTTGGGGAACCGTGAAGGAATAGAGCACCTCGCCCGTTCCAGCAATCAACCGCACATCCATCGCCTCGGGTTTGAGAGAAGCCGCCATAAAACCGGGATGAGACATTGAATATTTTGATTGTGGCGTCGCACCAACCGGACGGACCGTGGAACCAGCGCCCACACAGAACATGTTAACCCCACCAGCCTGTAAATGCTGAAGATCATGATCGTGTCCGCAAATGTAGGCCTGGACCCCATACTTGGAGAGTAATGGTAGCAATTGATCAACCAACTCCGGCGTATCCCCATGTTCTCCGCCCGAGTAGATGGGATGGTGACCGAACACTATCTTCCAAGGAGCTTTTGAAGCAGCAAGTTGTTGCTCGATCCAAGCTAGTTGCTTGCCACAGTCCTGGGAGAGGATTTCCTTGCCCATGAGTTTGTCATGGGCGTATTTGGCAACGAAGGGATTAGTATCGATATAGATCATATCGACATCACTGCCACCAGGCACCTGTTCGGTCCTCTGATAATAGCGGGATGGCATACTCCAGCGCGGACTTTTCTGACAATAATCGATCTGAGCCTTACAGTTGCCACGGTAGTCGTGGTTTCCGAGGATCAAGCGCCAAGGAACCTGCAGCGAGGAGGCCGTGTAGACATCCTCAAAGGAAGCCTTGAATTGAGGGTCATCTGCGGACGAAACACCGAAATCATAGAAATTATCCCCCACTGATACAATGAAGGGAGCCATGATCTGCGAGGCAGCAAGTCCCATCTGGCGCGCCACATCGAGTTGATCTTTCTGGCCTTTCCTTCCCCAGTCACCGACAACGATGAAGTTGAGCCCCAGAGAGGAGGTCTCGGCAGCGAAGAGGCCCCTTGTCAGAAGCGGCCCAGAGAGAGCCACCTGGGCGGTAGCTGCAAAAAGTGTTCTAACAAAGTCCCTGCGGGTTGCGCTCATTGTGTTCTGATTGTTTCCGAGTCTTGTTACCCTCTGATTAAGGGGGCTTCCAGAAAATCTACTCAATAAAAGTGGCTGCCCCGCATGGATTCGAACCATGAATAAATCCTCCAAAGGGACCTGTGTTACCGTTACACTACAGGGCAATTGAACTCTGTTTTTATTGCCTGAACGTTTCCGGGGCAATGAGAAACGACTCGGACTGCAGAATGAGATTCAATCACTAGCTCCTGATTAGCCTTCTCATTCGTTGCCCTCTTTAGTTGAGTCTTATGACTCATCATGACAATGAAACTTCGTAATCGGCTGATCGCTCTGGTCTGCCTATTCCTCTTCCTCGCACTTGGAGCCTTCCTGCTCCTGACCTCCTCAACAAGAAAACCTTTTGCCATCATCCTGTTTGTGGGGGACAACATCACCTCTCCGGTTCTGGGCGCGACCAGGATTTTCAATGGCGGTGCCGAGGCTCGACTGCAAATGGAGGAACTCCCCTACTCCGCCCTGAGTCGCAATGCGGCCAATGATTTCTCGATCCCAGACACGGCCTCCGCCTCTACGCAGATATCTGCAGGAAGACGTGTGAACAAAGGGAGTCTCTGCATCGACACCGCGGGCCTAAAACTCTCCTCCCTGCTTGAGCTCGCCACACTGAAAGGTCGCGCCACCGGCCTGATCACCACTGGTGAAATCACCGGAACAACAGCGGCCAGTTATTACGCCAAGACACTTAGCGGGGAGAATCGCTCGGATCTGGCGCTTCAGTTTTGCTCTCATCCCCCGTTTGACTTCGTGGCGGGTGGAGGATCACTTGATTTTGAATCACCTGAAGCAACCTCTACCAATCTCCCCCCATCAGTTGACACGAATTCTTCCTCACAAGTCGTTGCAGGAAGTCCACTGAAGAAAATGAAGGATCACGGCGTCTCGGTTCTTCATTCAGTCGCTGAGCTTGAGAAACAACCTTTTTGGAAAAAAAACCCTCTCCTTGCACTTCTTTCCCCGGGGCCTCTTTCCCCGCTTTCCGCTACTGGAAGCACAGAGGGCGATCCCAGTGCCCCCTCGCTCTCCGATCTTGTCAGGATAGCAATCCGTAACCTTCAATCTTATGGACAAGGATATCTACTTGTCGTCGATGATCCGATGATCGGCCAAGCCGCACGCTCAAACGATGCCGAAACTATGTTTCAGAGAATTCTGGCTTTCGATAAGGCCATCTCGACAGCACGGCGGTACGCCGGGGAAAAAGCGTTGGTGGTGGTCACCGGTAGGGAAACTTTGGGAGGGCTTCAACTCAGTGGTTATCCCTTCCTGAGGGACAAAGGAGTGGCTGTTCTAGCCATCAACAACCAGGGCTACCCCTCTCTGAATTGGTCAACGGGCCCGGGATTTGATCCCGACAAAGGGGCTGATCTCTCCCACTCCAAGAAAACTTTTGGAACGAATAGCTCGGTGGGGATCCTCCTTCAACCCTCTGCCACAAAGCTTCCGTCTGGGTTAGGTGTTGGAGGTGATGTGCTGACTCTGGGAGTCGGTCCCGGCTCGGAAAATCTCCATGGTTTTCAAGATCTCACACAAGTTCATCGGTTGATCCTAAACGAATTGTAAAACTCTTCCGGATCTCCGAGAGCTGAGTGCTTAGAAACTAAAAAACCGACGAACAATCTGCCTTACTGAAGGAGATGCTCCAGGGAGGGATCGGGTGGGGATCCAAGTTCGACAGCCTTTTTATAATGCTGCTTGGCCATCATTTTGGCAGGAGGTTTGCCCGTGGCATAAATGACGGCGAGGTTGAAATGGGCGTCAGCATATTGGGGATTAATCTCGATTGCTTTCATGATCTCACTTTCACCGGCCTTTCCTTTACCCGATGCCGCCAGCACGATCCCGAGGTAGTTATGAGCCGTGAAGTCCTGATCATTGATGGAGATTGATTTCCTTAAGACTTTTTCGGCGTCATCATAACGTTGTTGCCGGTAGTGAACGATACCAAGAGTGGTGAGAGCAAAAGAGCTATCCTTGGACTTTTCAGCGGCCTTCTTGAGGGATTCCTCCGCCTCGTTCATTTTGCCCAACTGGAACTGTACAACACCGATATTGGAGAGAGCAAAATAGTCATCTGGAGAGATCTTGAGAGCCTCTTGGAAAGTATTCTCGGCCTGAATGTAATCCTGCCTGTCAAACTGTTCCTTGGCCTGGGCAAGAAGCTCCTTGAATTTTCCCTGCCAGACCATTCCGGTGGCATTCGTTGCTTTATCAGCACCCTCCGGATTGTCCTTCGTGGATTTTTCCGTAGGCCCGGCATCAGCTTTCTCCTTGTTTGTTGACTGGGTGATTGGTGCCGCTAGGGAGGCCTGTACTTTCTCCGGACTGCCTTCACTCACCATCAGATCTGCATCTTTGAATAGGGCCTTCTCAACGGGAGAAAGGGGAGCATTTGGAGCGGAGAGGATGCTGATCTGGGCGGCAAGTGAATCAGACTGGACATTGAGACGTTTGAGTTCCTCCTCCATAAGGCGGCGCGCCTGCTCTTTCCTAGCCTCCTCCTTGATCTGCCTGAGAACGATTCCCCGGAGCAAGGTGTTCTCGTCCATGGTCTGCTGATCAGAGCTGCCTGATTTTCTTTTTTTCTTCAGAAGGGCTATCTGTGAATCCTTCGCTACCAACTGATCTTGTAAATCCTTGAGCTGGTCGGCTCCTTTGGAACTCTGTTTCTGTAAGGTCTCCACTTTTTTGTTCGCGGCGGCAAGGTCGCCCTGAATGGCAGTTGCCTGAACGCGCGCATCTATGAGGGCCTTTTCCTTTTCTTGAAGGGCTTTGCCCTGATCGGCGCTCAACTTGGTGAGGTCAGCTATTTTCTGTTGGGAATCGGCGAAGTTTTTGGCATTGAGGTCGACCTGTCCCTGCAGTTTTTTCAACTGCTCCTGCAGGGCGGTGCCATCCTGCCCTTGGTTGATTTGGGAAGCTATGCGGTCGAGTGCAGACTTAAGTTGATCCTGAAGGGAGCTGTTTTGCTTTTGGAGCATCTGCTTGGCCTCATTGGCCTCAAGGGCCTTGCGATCTGCATCCGCACGGTTTGATTCTGCAATCTTAGTGCCTTCTGCGATTTTCGAGTTTGCCAGATCAAGGGCCTTCTGATTCTCGGCAATCTGAGATTTGAGATTTTCGTTTTCCTTGATCAGAGGTGTGGCGGTGGAAGCCTGCCGACCGAGCGCGGAAATTGACTTGGCTGCCTGATCCAGCTTGCCGAGCAGTCTGGCACGCTCCTCCTCGAGCACGGCACGGTCGGAGTTAGCGACGGCACGGAGTTTGCTCTCGGATTCCATGGCGGTTAGAGCAGCCTTCTTCGATTGCTCCGATTCATCCCGAGCCTTCGCGAGATCCTTCTCGCCATGGCTGAGTTGATCCTTCATCGAGGCTAGTTGCTTTTTCAACTCGTCGGTCTGTGACTCCAATCCCCTGACTTTCGAGGCTTCCCGGGCCGCTTCAGCAAGTCGGACGACTTTGTCCGCCAACCCCTTGCGCTCCTCTTCTACAACCTCAAGATCTGCCTCAGTATTTTTAGATATGGAGCCGCTCTCCTTCAGTCTGGTCTCCAGATCCTTCACTCGCACTTGAAGCGGAGCAACCTCCTGTGAGAGCTTCTTAAGATTCGCTAACTGGCCAGCGGTCTTGGTGACTTGCTTCTGAAGCTCCTCGTTTTGTTTGGTGGAATCGCCGGCTAATTGCTCGGAACGCTCTGCCCTTGCCTTGAGTTGCGCGAGCGATTCCTTGCCCTTTTCGACTTCTGCGGTGAGTTGCTCGATTCTCTGCTTGGATCCTGCAGTTGCGACGATCTTCTCCTGAGCATCATGCAATTTGGCAGAGAGGGAGGTTGTCTCATCGGCTGATTTCTTGGCGAGTTGATTATACTGTTCGTCAGCAGCAATCTTATCGGCCACAGCATCATCAAGCTTCTTCTGAAGGTTTTTGAGATCCTCTGCCCAAGAGGCACGTGCCTTGAGGTCGTGCTCCAAATCTGAAATCCGCCGTTTGGCCACATCAAGCTGACTGGTCAGTTCCGAGCGCTTAGCTACCCAGTCCGCATTCTCAAGATCGCTCTCTCTTTTTTTCTGCGAAGAGAGTGTCTCACGGGCTTCCTTGAGTTCTCTCTGAAGTTCGTTGATCTGCCTGCGCAGACTGCGTGTTTCTACAGAGGTGTTGAGCCCTGCCTTGTTCGAAGATGGATCGGTTCCTGATGGGGGAACGATCGTGATGCTGGGCCCCTTTACCGAAGGGAGTGAGGAATCAGCAGATTGGTCTCCACGAGTATGCGAAACTAATGCCGTGTTATCACTTTCAACCCCTCCTCTTCCTAAGCCTTGAAGTCGATCTACTGACTCAATGGTTTTTTTCAGTCGGTAGTCAACGACCGGCTTCTGCCATGAAGGATCGTTTTTGCTGATTTCCTTAAGGAGACTCACTGCAAACTGATATTTCTTCAGGGCCTCGTCGTTGCTTCCCTGGCGTTCAAGTTTCTCACCTTGCTGAAAGCTTTGGTAGGCGTTCAGGAATTGATCCGAGGAATCCGCAGCGCCGGCAAATCCGATCAGACCGAAACATAAAAATGTGAAAACCGGTAACAGACGTGGCATGAAAATAAAATAGGGACTAGTTCACTAGACTTAGCGGGAGGAAAGATCAAACACCCTCTTTTCCCCATTGGGAAGAACGCTTTCCCTCTTTTGAAAGCTCGGTGACGAAAATTTCACCATGCAGGAATTGACATGCCATCCACATAAGTACCTAATGCGGTTTCCAATCAATATTTCTAAATATCAACATATGGAACAATTGCTTGATCAGCCGGTTTTAGTACTCAACAGGTTGTGGCAGGCCATCAATACCTGCTCTGCTCGCAGGGCGATGACACTCCTTTATCAGGGTCATGCGCAGGTAGTTGCCGGTGATGGAGGAAATAATTTCCTGACACATGATTTCAGAAGTTGGAGCGATTTTTCACAAATCAATCCCGAACCCCGCATGCTCCAAACGATCTCTTTCAGAATCAGGGTGCCACGGATTATCGTGCTCTGTCTGTTTGAGCGTTTACCAAAAAAAGAGGTAAAGTTTACCAGATTGAATGTCTTTGAGCGGGACAAAAACATGTGCCAGTACTGCGGCAATCTCTTTGATCGGAGCAACCTTAACATCGATCACGTTTTACCACGCGACCGTGGAGGACAGACAACTTGGGAGAATGTTGTCTGCTCCTGCATTCCCTGCAACACACGAAAGGGAAACAGACTACCTCACGAGGCGAGGATGCAATTGTTGAAAAAACCGAAACGCCCGAAGTGGAGACCCTTTGTGAATATCACTTTCGCCGGTGGCGTTGATGAGAGTTGGAGCCATTTCATCGATCTCGCCTACTGGAACGTTGAATTGGGAGAATAAGGGAATAAATTTATATCTCTTTGCGAGAGCTTCGCTGGATCAGGCCGTAATCGCTTTTAAGAACTCCTCGAAAAAAGGAGCGGCATCACGCGGACCGGGTGATGCTTCCGGGTGAAATTGGACCGCCCTGACAGCCTTTGTTCGATGACTGATTCCAGCGACCGTTCCATCATTGAGATGTCGGTGCGTCACTTCGAGATCCGCAGGCAGTCCCTTTTCATCAACGGCATAACCGTGATTTTGAGAGGTGATGAGAACGCGGCCATTTCTTAAATCCATCACCGGTTGGTTGGCTCCGCGGTGACCGAACTTGAGTTTGTAAGTAGTCGCACCGAAGGCGTGAGAGAGAATCTGATGACCTAGACAGATACCGTAAACCGGTTTCTCTTCGGCAAGGAGGCGCGCTGTTTCATGTGCCGACGTGAGCACTGCAGGATCGCCGGGACCATTCGAGAGGAAAATACCGTCCGGATTGAGAGAGAGGGTTTCTGCAACTGTCGTGTCGGGAGGAACCACGATCACGCGAATCCCGTGGGCGCGAAGAAGTCTGAGGATGTTCCTCTTCACCCCGAAATCGTAGAGAACTACCAGCGGTTTCTTGGCCCCTGTTCCCAAGGATGCCGATGAGTTCTTCACGCCGGCAGATTCCTTCGACTCAGCATCCCATTCGTAGACCACCTTTGTGGAGACCTGCCCCACAAGGTCAAGGTCCTCAAGTCGGGGAGCTGTTTTTGCAGCATTGATAGCTGATTCGACGCTACTTCCATCGGCACAAAGACAAGCCCTCATGGCACCTTGAGTGCGGAGATGACGAGTCAGCGACCGGGTATCGATACCGGCAATCGCAGGGATGCCATGTTGATTGAGGTAGGAGGTAAGATCACCCTTGGAGCGCCAACTGCTGTTGATCCGTGAAAGCTCCTCCACCACGAAACCGCTCACTTGGGGATGTTCGCTCTCCACATCCTCGGAGTTCGTTCCGTAGTTACCAATCAAGGGGTAGGTCATGGCGACGATCTGTCCGCGGTAAGATGGATCTGTAAGCACTTCCTGATAACCGCACATGGAGGTGTTGAAACAGATTTCTCCCAAGGCATTCAGGGGCGCTCCAATGGAATAACCATGGAAAACGCGACCATCTTCTAACGCTAGAAATGCAGGGGAATCGAGAGGTGTGGCAGTCATGAATCGTGGCGAAAAAGTCGTCGTTTACTTCAGCATGCCTCTCCTATCCGTGCAACCAGATTACAATACCAAGAAGGAAAGGTGGGGGTTGCGCCATCGGGTTGTGTTTCCTAGGCTTGACTGCCCGTGCTGAAGATCTCTCAAATATCCCCCCCCCTAGCTCTGGTGACACTGTTTTTGACGGTGGTTCCATGCGCCTGCCTAGCCCAGACGATCTCTAAGACCGCCGATGGTTTTGATCTGCCCGTGGCTCCCCCGGCAGGCACCGGATTCTACAAATCACGCGGATTTCGCAGTGGCGGGCATCTTGGAGAGGATTGGGTTACCGATGGTGGTAGCGCTAAAGGCTTCCGACAACCTGTTCATACGATTGGTAACGGCATTGTTGTGCTGGCTCGTGATATCCATGTCGCCTGGGGAAACGTCGTCATGATCCGCCATTCCTGGATTGAGAACAGGCAAATCCACTTTGCCGACTCCCTGTACGCGCACCTAGACCGAATCAATGTCAGGGAGGGCCAGCAAGTTGGCAAGGGGCAGCAGATTGGGGCGATCGGGACCAATCACGGCATGTATCCACCTCACCTCCACTTCGAGATCCACAAGGACCTCGGTATCGGTGTCAATCATGCGGCAGGAACCCGCGATCTCAGGAGTTACTGGCTACCCACGGAGTTCGTCATGGCTCGGAGGCATCTTGCAGGTGGAGGGCGCAATGTTCCTACGCCAGTCGCCAATTTCCTTCTGCCAACAACAGAGCACCCTTGGAACCTCGGCCACTTCTGGCATAGCCCGAAGAAGAAGTCGACTCATCCGAAATCATCCAAGTCATCCCTCTCCCATCACTCGACAAGCACCGCTCAGAAGCACACCTCCTCCAATACCTGGAAGATCAACCATTACTCGGATCCCTAGGATCCTGAGGATGCCGATCTGCGGCGGAAAATGACCAGCATCCCCTCGCCCAATCCCATCAGCACATAGGTTAAGGGTTCGAAGATTATTCAAAGAAACTACAAGATCAACAGTGGCCCTTGTCCTTGTAATATAATTTCCATTAGAAGCGGGTGCGGCAACAAACAACAGTGACTACACGCCTAGGCGTTTAGTTTCGTAGCGCGGTATTCGAGGGAGTCGACCAGTGCCATCCAACTTGCCTCGATGATGTTGTCGGAGACCCCGACTGTCCCCCACGATTCTGATCCCTCGCTGGAGAGAATGTGGACGCGGGTTCGTGCGGCAGTACCCCTACCCCCGTCGACGATGCGAACCTTGTAGTCGGAGAGGGAAATGCCCGAGATCCAAGGATGAAGTTGCAGGAGCGCCTTGCGAAGCGCGGCATCGAGCGCATTCACCGGGCCGTCGCCCTCGGCGGTCATCTCCAGCTCACGGTCGCCGTCACGCAGGGAAACGGTGGCCTCGCACGACGTGGAGGAACCGGCAGCATCGCGCCGGAAGCTGCAGTGATATCCTTTCAACGCGAAGAGCTGTGTGTGGCGGCCCAGTTCCCTGCGAATGAGGAGATCCAGGGAGGCATCGGCGGCCTCGAACTCAAAGCCTTCCGATTCCATCGCTTTGATCCGTTCCAGCACACGGAGAACGGCGGGGTTGTCCTTAGTCAGGGCAAGACCGAGTTCCGCTGCCTTCATGAGGATGTTGCTGCGGCCGGAGAGTTCGGAGACCAGGATGTTCTGCCTGTTTCCAACGGAAGAGGGTTCGATGTGCTCGTAGGCAGCGGCTGTCTTAGCCACGGCATTCACGTGCATCCCTCCTTTATGGGCAAAGGCTGTCACGCCTACGAATGGGGCCCTGGGATCGGGTTGGCAGTTCGCCAACTCATCAACGAAAAGCGAGACTTCGCGAAGAAGTGCAAGATCCTTCACGACCGGGATGTCCATCTTGAGCTGAAGACATGGGATCACCGAGGTGAGGTTGCAATTGCCCGTTCGCTCCCCGTAACCGTTCATCGTGCCCTGAACCTGAATGGCCCCCGCCCGCACCGCAGCCAACGCATTGGCGACACCGAGTCCGCAATCGTTATGGGTGTGTATGCCTACCTTACCTGGGAAGCGAGCTTCCACGACTTCAGTGATAGAGGCGATCTCATCGGGCATGGTGCCACCATTGGTGTCGCAAAGGATGAGCATATCTGCCCCTCCTTCAGCCGCAGCAGCAAGTGTGGCCATCGCAAACTCTGCATCATCCTTATAGCCGTCAAAGAAGTGCTCCGCATCGTAGAAGACCTCTCGACCATGTGATTTCAGGAAGGTGACACTGTCTCCGATCATCGCCAAGTTCTCGGCGTGAGGCACACCCAGAACCTTATCCACCTGGAGCTTCCAACTCTTCCCGAAGATCGTGACCACGGGTGTCTCCGCCTCAAGAAGTTGCGCAATCTGAGGGTCATCGGAGGCATCGATTCCGGCCCGTCGGGTACTGCCAAAAGCGGCCAGTTTTGCTCCACCTAAATCGAGTTTGCGTGCTTCTGCAAAGAAAGCGAGGTCCTTGGGATTGGAACCGGGCCACCCCCCCTCGATATAGTCCATACCGAACCCGGCAAGCTTTTCTGCGATTCTCACCTTGTCGAGTAGGCTGAAGGAGATTCCCTCGCCCTGCGTTCCATCACGAAGGGTTGTATCGTAGAGGGAAACTTTACCTGCTTTCTTCATTGTTCTAGTGATCCTATTCCCGAAGACGGGGCACTTCAATCCGCGAGGTTGTTAGGTTCCTCGGGTTCCAGCACGGCGGAGTCATTGATGGCATTGATAAGAAGCCTGAGCATGCCGAATTCTCGTTTGTGGGGTGATAGGACAAGGCGGGGAAGATGGGCGACGGATTCATCATCCCCCTCTTCAGGAAGAGCCTCTCTCTGAATGATATGACCCATTGCGATCAGGTGATCGAATTGCTGGTTTAGGTTTTCAAGAGCGGCAGGGGTGAGTCTGTTGTTGAGACGTATCACCATCTCATCCCTGACCCAGCGATAGGAGTGGAACACCTTGTAGAAATGCTTGATCTCATTGACCGCGCGGTCAACGTCGTGAGTGATGGTGAAGAGGTGAAAGTCAGAGCGCGAGATAAGTCCCAACTCAAGGATATCGTTATCCAAGAACCGGCGCCACGTTTCCCAGTAGAACCCGTTTGGCCGATCCATGAGGATGATGGGGACGATGGAGGTCTTTCCCGTTTGAAGGAGGGTCAGCACTTCAAACCCCTCGTCGAGGGTTCCGAAGCCACCCGGGAAGAGAACAAAGGCGCTCGTCTCCTTCACAAAGCTCAACTTGCGGGCAAAGAAGTAGTTGAAATTGATCAGCTTTGGATCTCCACTGATCACAGGGTTGGCGCTCTGCTCGAAGGGAAGCCTGATATTGAGACCAAAGCTCTTTTCTGCTCCAGCGCCCTGCTGGGCAGCACCCATGATCCCGTCTCCGCCGCCGGTGATGAGCATGAAGTTTTCCGCAACGATCCGCCTTGCAAACTCGCGTGCCAATTGGAAATCAGGCTCCTCGGCACGAGTCCTGGCGGATCCGAAGACGGCAACTTTACGTATCCCGCTGTATTTCTGAAACACGGAGGCAGCATAGCGCATTTCCCGGATCGACCTGCTGATGAGCTTCAGATCGGAGACGGAGGCGTGATCCTCACCGAGGCGCACGACGGTCTCCATTATGTCGGTGAGAAAGTGGGCGGATCGACCCGAGGCCATGCCGTTCACGATTTTTTTAAGCGCTTCTTCCTTGGGATCAGGGGTTTCTTTGGAGGTCATGAATCGTGTTGTAAAAATGTTGTCTCAGATTGGGTGATTTCCTAGGGAAAACTAACGACGCAGAAGCCGACTAGAGAGCCAGAGGCCAAGTCCTGTGAAAAAAAGATTGGGAAACCAGATCATGAGAATGGGCATGGCCTTCGCATTCTCATGAAAGGTATCGGCGATAATGATGAAAAAGAAATAGCTGAAGGCGATCACGAGACTGAGTGCGAAACCGACCGATGTTTCCTTACGATGGGTCGTGATTCCCAAGGGCACCGCAATGAGCGCAAAGGAGAGCGCCGCCAGGGACATGGAGAAGCGTTTGCTGATTTCCACTTGATAGGCGAGACGTTTGGAACAATCAGGCTTGGCAAGTTCTGCTCGAAGCTCCTCGAGTGTGTGTGAGCTGAGTGGCTTTCCTCTTTTCTTGCTATCCAGAAGCTTCTGCAGCGACATATGGATAACTCCTTCCTGCATGCTGATGCCCTGTCGGATCATGGTGTCATTATCAGGTTGACGCTCGTCCCTCTGTTCGAACTTGGCGTCCTCCACACGAAGGAGCAGGCGGTTATGATCATTGTCAGGGGTCAGAGAGCCCGATTTGGCAAATACAACCCTCGAGGGGAGTGCTTTTTCATCGATCTCGAAGACGATCAGATTTTTCAGAAGATCCCCCTCCCTGCCACCGACATAAATCCTTCTGTCGGGAAACTGGTCCAACACCTCATCAGCCTGGAACATCGAGGTGGGGTCATGCGTAGCGATCCGGAAGAGTGCATTAAACATCGACCATTGGGCCCGTGGCGCAACATCGATATTGATCCAGAAGCAGAGACCCACCAAAGCAAGCGCTACAGCGAGCACAGGCAGGAAGATTCTCTGGAAACTGACGCCGGTGGCTCGAAGGGCGATGATCTCATTGTCAGCGGAGAGGCGACCGAACACCAGCAGAACAGCCGTGAGAAACCCCCAGGGAATGGTGAAGGTCATCGAAAACGGAAGAACAAAGGCGATAAAGGCAAAAACCGTCTCCAGAGGAACATTATGATTGATCAGCAGATCAAGCATCTCCTTGAAGACGTTTCCGAGGACAAGCACTAGGCTCAGTAAGGCGACGCCCATGGCGGTCGCAACGCAGAGAGCAGTAAGTAAATATCTATCCAGTATCTTCACAGTGATGGAAAAATTCCACGGAACATAAAATATCCAAGGAAAGGTGTGAGATTGCCCCCGACACCGCCCGATTGCAAGAACGTCAAGGAATCAGTTCGAAATGCAGGAAGTTGCCATTGCGGTTGAAGATCCATCGCGTCGTCGCTAAGATACGCTAATATGGAAAATTCCGCCGTCACCCCTTCCAGATTCCGCTTCCTGAACATCCTGCTCTGGGGGAACACTGTTGCACTTTCGTGGGTGTGGGGGTTGGGGCTTTTCTTTTCAGTTCAGTTCACCGTTGAGTTCGGCTTGACCGGACTGCTTACATTCCTGATCCCAAACTGCCTCGGTCTTTTTGTTTTCGGAGCAGTATGCGACCATATCGCCCGCAGAAATGCTGGGTCCGAATCTCTGGCCATTTTCTTCACCACCTGGTCCCGTCCCTTCCGACTTGTTTTCTTTCTCTATCAGATCATCGCCCTCTCACTCACTTTTTTCGCCTTGATACGATATGGTTGGCAACCGCTCGGACTCCGTCCTGATTCCCTCTACCTTCCACTCACAGCGCTGATCATTCTGGCTGCGGGCATTCTCTTCGGAGAGGAGTTCTCCATCCGACGGATTAAGTATAGCCACGCCGGATTCCTTGCCCTGATTGTCTGCTGTGTGGCGGTTATTATTTCGGAACTCGGCTCTCCTTATTTCAGAGGCATACACTCTCCGAGCCTTCTACCGACCCACGACCTTAACTTCTGGGGCTACGTCATCCCGATCTGCATTGGCTTCTTGGTCGGTCCATGGCTTGACCTCCAACAATGGCAAAGGGCTATCCAGATGAGGCGAGAAAACACCTCCATCACCGCCGCTTACGCCTTCGGTGCCCTTCTTTTCGGGGCAATTCTACTATTTCACGGCATTCTTGCACTCTGGGCAATGGAGGGTGGTTCCCGGATTTTCATCCAATCGGGACTTGCCGGTTACCCCTATGCGGAGTCGCTTCTCACTCGGGTTTTCAGTTCTCCTCCGGCAAACCCTTGGCTTCTTGGAGCCTACCTAACCTTCCTGGCAGGCTGTATCCTGACAACGCTGGACAGCGGTTACATCGCCTTGCGCTGGTTTTTCAAAAGCAACGCCACCCGAAGCAAGAGCGCCATCTTCTCCCTTATTCCGGAACGCCTGCTCACCTCACCCATTCCTGCCTTCATTCTCTGCGCGGTGATCGCCGTGATTGGTGCCGCCATCGGGATTGAGCTCGAGTATTTCATGATTTTCTTTGCGACGTTTTTCGTTGGATACTCAGCTCTCGCTATCAGTCGTGCCTTTGTCAACGGGCCGGTGAATATGATTCCCCAGGTGAAAATGTTCTGCATCGGTTCCCTTGCAGTCGTGATCTTTGCCTATGGATACTTCCTGCATCAACCGGTCTTCCAGATCCTTGCCTCGCTGCTCCCGCTTGGTTACGTGATCTGGCTCATGTTAAAGCCGCTTGCTGGAGAGGATTTCACCACGGATCGGGAGGAACTGGAGGAGCCCGCATCAGCCTCCGTTGTCTCCCTGACACCTGTCGGAACCGTTCTCACAAGCGCTCCCATGGGCACTCACGACATCTCGGGTCATTTTGAGGACAAGTGGTTTGTCCACACATTCATCGCGACTTATGCCGATACAAATTCTGTCGGCAATGTCTACTTCGGCATGTACGCGATGTGGGTGGGAAAGACTCGCGAACTTTTCTTCAACAGGGTCATGCCGAAATTCAATTTGAAAGAGACCCCGTTTTATATTCTTACCCGTTCTTTTGAGCACAAGTTTGTTAGGGAGACAAAGGAGTTCGAGACCGTGAGTGTCAAGATCCGCGTTGCCAGCCATAACCGTAAATTTGTGACCCTGGAACACGAGATCTATGATTCGACGGGACAACAGCTTGGCAAGGGCAGTCAGAGCCTGCTTTTCGTCTCTTCCTCCGATTATAAAATGCTAGATATTCCCCAGGATGTGATCACCGCATTTCTTGCATATTCCTGACATGGAGCGAACGGGAAAAACCCGCCGCATCTTAGGCACCATCCTGCTCTCCTTGATGCTGCTTCCCTGGTCGGGGTGCGGTAAAAAAAATCCCGCAACGGAATCCTCAGGGCAATCTGCCAGACCTCCGGTTCTGCCGAGAAAAAACTACGACACGGCAAAACTCTTTAATGGAATCGCGCTGAAGGCCTCCGTGCAGGCATCACTTGGGACGAACACGGCACTCTCATCGGCAGCGATTCCGGAATCTTACCGGTTAAACTTGGATCTCCATGTCGAGTGGCCAAAAGCGGCTATAGCGATAAGCGACCTGGAAAAGGCAACGCCGAACTTGTCAACCCTGCTTCCTTCTCTCCCCTTGATGCTTACGGGTATCGCTCCCTCACCGGATTATGAAACCCTACTTGCCCACAAGCAAAACTCCCTGAAAGCAAATCTGATTGCCCTGCAGAAACTTCCCTACAAAGACTCCCTCTTCGACTGCCAGACGATCCTTGATTTAAGAAATCCAAACTCATCAAGAAGAGCTTTGCTAGTCCAAGCCATCATGAATGTGAATGCAGACGGATCTGATGGTGACCGAAACCTGAGCATCGAAAAGCTCTCGCAAACATTCCAGCCTCAGACGAATTACAGGTGGGCCAAGAAGTCGGATCGCACGAATAGTTGTCTTCAGTCCGTGGAGGATCAACTTGTTACATTCCAGCAATCTCTCGGAGAGGGAACCTTGACGGGAGAGCAAAAGCTCCATCTTGAAAATGTCATCGCCTCCTCCAAGGCTACCATTCTGGAACTGAAGCGCTGGAGCTTTCTTGTCGGTGCTGCGGACCCTTTCATCGTGCTTCCATCCTTCATGGTCGGCAAAGCACCCGGACAACCCTCCATCGGTGATTATGCGGTCGTCGTGGCCGACGGCACACTCTACCCAGCCATCCTTGGCGATTTAGGTCCGAATTCCAAGATTGGCGAGGCATCCCTACGCATCTGCCGGGAAATCGATTCTCAGTCAGGTGAGGAGCGCCGGCCGGCAAGTCGACCGGAGATAGTCTATCTCGTCTTCCCGGGAAGCGCAGAAAAGCCTCTCAAGGAGCCTAATTACCAGCACTGGTCGGAACGGTGTCACTCTCTCTGGAAAGAATTTGGCGGAAGTGATCAAGCGGAGTGGCATGAGTGGACTTCGTTGGAAAAGCCCTGGCCCACGCCGACACCGACCCCCACTCCAACTCAAACTCCCACTCCTGCCCCATCATCACCCCCCTCTACCCCATCTTTTTCTCCTCAAGGGGAGCGCCCAGATGGCACAAATCCTGCTTTATCTCTGACTAACCCTGTCACGTCAAACATGGCTCCCAACGCTTCCATCTTTCCATCCCCGAAAGAAAACCGCTAAATTCATCCTTTCATCCAACAAACCCATTCGACGTTCAAACATGATTACCATCGGAACCAAAGCACCTGACTTCACACTCTCCACCGCAACTTCGGAAGGTCCGAAACAGGTGACTCTCTCGGCGGAAATCGGAAAACGGAATATCCTTATTCTTTTTGTGCCGATGGCCTTCACCGGCGTCTGCACCGAGGAACTCTGCGAGATCAGCAAAGGAATAGGCTCCTACGAATCCCTAGACTGCACCGTTTATGGCATCAGCGGCGATAATCCCTTCGCACAGCATGCATGGGCTGCCAAAGAAGGAATCAGCATTCCCCTTCTCAGCGATTACGAGCACTCCGTTGCAAAGTCGTATGGCATCAGCTACGAGAGCTTTCTCCCGCAACTTGGACTAGCGATGGGCGGAGTGGCAAAGCGTTCCGCTTTTCTTATCGATCGTTCAGGCATCGTTCAATATGCGGAGTCAAACGACGATCCAAAAAAACTCCCCGATTTCGCAAAGATTCAAGCTCGCCTGGCAGAAATCAAGTAACCCCTCCTTTTTTTCATAAGATGCCAGCAAACGATCCCTTCAAGACACTCCGTACATTCGAGCCCTCGAAAGGGGCCGTTGCCTCCTATTTCTCACTTCCCGCATTGGAAGAGCAGGGAATCGGATGCATCTCGAGGCTCCCTTTCTCGATCCGGGTCGTTCTGGAATCGGTCCTGCGCAACTGCGACGGCCGCAAGGTGGACGAGAGAGATGTCCGAGCCCTGGCTTCTTGGAATGCGAAGATGCCGGCTCCCGAGGAGATCCCTTTCGTCGTTGCACGAATCGTGCTTCAGGACTTCACGGGAGTTCCACTCCTCGTCGATCTTGCAGCGATGCGCAGCGCAGTGGCTCGTCTGGGAGGCAAACCGGGCATCATCGAACCGCTTGTGCCCGTTGATCTCGTCGTGGATCACTCGGTTCAGGTGGATTACTACGGTTGGGCGGATGCCATGAAACTCAACTTGGACATGGAGTTCAGACGTAACCGCGAACGCTACGAGTTTCTCAAGTGGGGTCAACAGGCATTCGAGACCTTCGGGGTGGTTCCTCCAGGAATCGGAATCGTCCATCAGGTCAATTTGGAGTATTTGGCACGGGGCGTTCTTCACTCCAAAAACGGAGGTGCCGATATTTATTACCCTGACAGTCTTGTCGGAACCGACTCCCACACCACGATGATCAATGGCCTCGGCGTGGTTGGCTGGGGTGTCGGCGGTATCGAGGCTGAAGCCGGCATGCTTGGTCAGCCTGTTTATTTCCTGACGCCCGAAGTCGTCGGGGTCCATCTCACGGGGAAACTTGGAGAAGGAGTCACCGCGACCGACCTGGCACTGAGTGTCACGCAGATGCTTCGGGCCGCGAAGGTTGTCGGAAAATTCGTTGAGTTCTATGGCGAGGGAGCCGAAAGCCTTCCTCTCCCTGACCGGGCCACGATCGCCAACATGGCTCCCGAATATGGGGCCACCATGGGCATCTTCCCAGTCGATTCAGAATCGGTCGCATTTCTGCGAGCCACCGGTCGCACCTCGGAGGAGTGCAGTGCCTTTGAGAATTACTTCAAGGCTCAGGGAATGTTCGGAATGCCACGCAAGGGGGAGATCGATTACAGCGTCGATCTGGAACTGGACCTCTCGACCGTCGTGCCGAGCGTTGCAGGTCCCAAACGTCCACAGGATCGGATTGACCTTCCGAAACTCCGCACGACCTTCCACGATCTTCTTACAAAGCCCGTTGCCGAAGGCGGTTACGGCAAGAATAATGGAAATCTCTCGACCAACGCAACGGTCGCACGCCGCAACTCCACAATCCCCGCAGACGAGGAGGAAATGATCAGCGACCGCCCCACGGCCGATGCCGTGCCCCAGATGCCGGAGTCACCTTTCCATGCAAGCACCAGCACAATCCGCAACGGGAGCGTCCTGATTGCCGCGATCACCAGTTGCACGAACACGAGCAACCCCAGCGTTATGCTGGCAGCCGGACTCCTGGCTAAAAAGGCCGTCGAAGCCGGTCTTGTGATGGACCCGACAGTGAAGACTTCCCTCGCTCCGGGTTCACGTGTGGTGACCGCCTACCTTGAGAAAACCGGGCTTCAACCTTACTTCGATCAACTCGGCTTCCAGACGGTCGGCTACGGTTGCACCACCTGCATTGGCAATTCAGGTCCGCTGAACCCGGAGGTTGAAAAAGCCATCACCGATAACGATCTGGTCGCTGCAGCAGTCCTGTCCGGAAACCGCAACTTCGAGGCCCGCATCCATCAGAATATCAAGGCCAACTTCCTTATGTCCCCGCCGCTTGTCATCGCTTTCGCCCTTGCCGGGAGGGTGGACATCGATTTTATCAAGGAGCCGATCGGACTAGGAAAAGAGGGCCAAGAGATCTTTCTCAAGGATATCTGGCCAAGCCTTGCAGAGATTCGCGAGACACTTCGTAGTGCTCTGACTCCGGAGATGTTCTCGACACTCTACAACAACTTCGCCGGCCAGAACCCGAAATGGAACGAAATCAGTGCCCCTACAGGTGAAATCTACGAGTGGGATACCAAGAGCACCTACATTCAGGAGCCACCCTTCTTTGAAAACTTTGCCATGGACTCTGGAACGATCGCCCCGATCTCCGGAGCAAGGGCGCTCGGCATCTTTGGAGATTCAGTGACCACAGATCACATCTCACCGGCTGGAGCCATCAAGGAGAAATCTCCTGCAGGACGATTCCTCAGCGATCACAAGGTAGCCCTTGAAGACTTCAACAGCTACGGCAGTCGTCGTGGCAATGACCGCATCATGACACGAGGCACCTTCGCCAACGTCCGGATCAAAAACCTCATGCTTCCCGGAGTCGAGGGAGGCGAAACGCTGCATCAACCTGATAACGAGCGTCTCAGCATCTTTGATGCGGCTCATAAGTACGCAGCAGAGAAGACGCCTCTCGTTATTCTGGCAGGACAGGAGTATGGCACCGGTAGCAGCCGCGACTGGGCAGCCAAGGGAACTCGACTACTGGGGGTTAAGGCGGTCATCGCCGCAAGCTACGAGCGAATTCACCGTTCCAACCTGGTCGGCATGGGCGTCCTCCCACTCCAGTTCCCTGAGGGAACCACGTCCCAAACACTTGGACTCGACGGAACCGAAATCTACGACGTCCTCGGTCTCGGCGAGGATCTCAAACCACGTCAGGACCTCATTCTTCGCATCACTGGAAAGGATGGATCCTCCCGGGAGATATCCGTCAAGGTACGCATTGATACCCCGATTGAGGTCGACTACTACCGCCACGGCGGCATCCTCCCCTTTATCCTCCGCCAACTCATCACGGAGGCAAAGTGACTTGCGGTTGTAATAATTCTAGGGTGAGAAAGTAATCAATGGGATCAACTCAGTAATTTTTCCATAGAGTATTTTTTCTCTGCCCCGTTGATCTCCTACATCACTGTTTATCGTCTTCTGATAAAATGAGCGCCCACCCCACCGATCTGGTCACAGAAATCCTGCGACTCAAGAAGGATCGGAATGCAGTGATCCTAGCCCACAACTACCAGATCGAGGAGATCCAGAATGTCGCTGATTTTGTGGGTGATTCGCTCGGCCTGAGTATCCAGGCGGCGGAGACACAGGCTGATGTCATTATTTTCTGCGGTGTTCACTTCATGGGCGAAACCGCAAAGATCCTGAACCCCTCCAAGACTGTTGTCATTCCCGACATGGATGCAGGATGTTCCCTCGCTGATTCCTGTCCGGCGGAGAAGTTGGAAGCCTTCCTTAAGGAGTATTCAGCAAAGAATTATTATGTTATTGCCTACATCAACTGCAGCGCGGGCGTGAAAGCAATTGCAGATGTCATCTGCACAAGCGGTAACGCGGTCAAGATCGTGAATGCTGCTCCTGAGGATCGCCCTATCCTCTTTGTTCCGGATCAGAATCTGGGGGCATGGGTCACCGAACAGACGGGGCGCCCGATGGATCTCTGGCAGGGTAGCTGTTACGTTCACATGGAGTACACACGTGACAGCATCGAGAGGGCGAAGCACGAGTATCCGGAGGCACTGGTTGTGGCTCATCCAGAGTGCCCGCAAGCCGTGCGACTTCTGGCTGATGAGGTCTGCTCCACCGAAAAGATGATCGGCTATTGCAAGAACTCCCCGGCCAATGCCTTCATCATCGTTACAGAAGAGGGGATGCTTCACCGCCTGCGCCGCGAAATCCCGGGGAAGGTCTTCATTCCCGGCCCAACTGATCAATGTGCCTGCGCGGAGTGTCGTTACATGAAGCGAAATACCATGGAAAAGCTCTATCTCTGCCTGCAAGATCTCAAGCCCGAGATCCTGATTGAGGAGGGACTTCGCCTTAATGCCGAACGATCCGTCCGCAGGATGCTTGAGTTAAGCTAATGCCCCACGACTCCACCCATTTGCCTGGGAATCATTCTCAGGATCTCTGGAAGAGAGCTCTTGATCTCATTCCAGGTGGGGTCAACTCTCCCGTGCGCGCCTTCAAAGGGGTCGGTGGGGAACCCTTTTTCGTCACCAAGGCAAAGGGCTTCACCATCACCGATGCGGACGGACGTGATTACGTCGATTTTGTCGGCACCTGGGGGCCTGCAATCCTGGGGCATGCGCCTGATTGCGTGATTGGAGCTGTTCGGGAGGCTGCCCTGAACGGAACAAGTTTCGGGATTCCCAACCCCTTGGAAGTGGAAATGGCAGAAACCATCTGCAGATTGGTTCCCTCCGTTGAAAAGGTTCGCATGGTCAATAGCGGTACGGAAGCCGTCATGTCATGTATTCGACTTGCGCGTGGAGTTACGGCACGCGATCGGATCGTGAAGTTCGAGGGATGCTACCATGGCCATGTCGATTCCCTGCTGGTCAAGGCAGGTAGCGGTGCCCTCACGCTTGGGCAACCTGACAGCGCGGGAATTCCGAGTGCTCTTGCCGAGCTCACGATCACGGTCCCCTTCAATGACATTGAAGCTCTCAAGACCGTTTTTCGTGAAGGTGGCAAGGAGATTGCCGCCGTGATCCTCGAACCGGTTCCTGCCAATGCGGGCCTCTATCTACCGAAGCCCGGATTCCTTGAGGGTGTCCAGGCACTCTGTCGGGAGTATGGCGCGCTACTCATCTTTGATGAGGTCATGACCGGCTTCCGACTTGCACCCGGAGGTGCTCAGGAAGTATTTGGCATCAGGCCTGACCTGACAGCGATGGGTAAGGTCATTGGCGGAGGTCTTCCTGTCGGGGCCTTCGGTGGACGGCGTAACCTGATGGACTGGCTGGCTCCACTGGGACCGGTCTATCAGGCGGGAACGCTTTCGGGTAACCCCCTCGCCCTGACGGCAGGACTGGCCCAACTAAGGGAAATGGAACGGATCAATGGGTGGCAACTTCTGGAAGAGCTCGGAATGCTTTTTGAAGAGGGGATGCGACGTGCGATCCACGGGAAGGAGATGACATTCCAGCGGATCGGTTCCATGTTTTGCCTCTATTTCCGCCAGGGACCGATCCTTAATCTTGCTGATGCGAAGGAAAGTGACACCACTGCGTTTGCCCATTTTTTCCATCAGGCTCTCGACAGAGGAATCTATCTTGCCCCGTCACAGTTCGAGGCAGGCTTCCTATCCACGGCTCATTCGCCCGAAGTTTTGGAGGATGGTTTAAAAACTCTGACTGACATCCTAAAAGGCGCTTAGTCCCAAGCTCCCGTTAAACGTTTACAGGCTTCCTTTGGAGGTTTTCCTACGCTTGGAGAGAAGGAATCCCAATGCAGAGAAGCTCACGGTTGCGAGCACTACCTTTTTCATCAGACTCCAGGGGGAATCAGGAGGGATAAAGAGCTGGAACTGTGAAGCGAACGTCGGGATCCCCTCAGGCCCCAAGAGTGATAGTTCAATCGTTTTCCATCCCGGTCCAGGATCTCGAACAAGTCCTTCCTCCCTTTCATTTTTAAGCCGCCGCACGATGCTAGTGAGCGTCCTGGATTGAACCCGATACGTGGGATAATCCGAAGGACTGGATATTTCTTTTTTCGCATCCATTGGGCTTGTGAGCACCATGCTGATCTCTTCCACTTTGGGGATGAGGTTAGCTGCGGCCGAGGCATCCCATGAAACTGTTATGAAATGACGGCCCATCCAGGATGATCCCACAGAACAACGCGCTCCCGGTACCAACGGATAAGTCGGGGCTGTTTGCTTAGGCAATACTCCATCTGACGATTGATCCACTTCCTTGGAGACAATTGAATCCATCTCAGTAACTTGTCCCAGCATTGTCCGCGGCCCTGGTGAGGTGCTCTTTGCCTTCCCATTCAGCTTCCCGAACGCCTTGAGATTTTCAACGAGGTCAGAGTTCATACTCCCAGAAGTTGGCTTCGGAGATGGCGGAGAGACCTCCAGATCGATACGGCTCAGTCCATCTGAAAGGAAGATCTGTACCGGTGAGTCATGCCGAGATACGTGAGACTCTTTGGAAGAACTAGAAGACCGCCGTTGAAATTCAAAAGCCTTTTTACCAGATGGAGGTAGCACCTCATCGCGCGGCATGATCAAGCCAGCGCCACCGGAAAAGGAGATCATCAGGGGTGCATCGGAAATGTTTTTCACCTCACAGCTCTTAGAGTCCCGCTTGGTAACTTCGAAGCGCGAAAGAGCGACCCCTCTCATTTCTAGATTCAGTCCTTCAATCTCAGGTAGGGAGGTGAGGGTGGACGCATAGATTTTCGGCTCTTGAGGAGCAAACTCCAAGGGAATCTTGATCGATTGGCCTATGGTAAGATCAAACATTGTGTCTCCCAGAGTTGTAAAACCAAGCGGCAGGACGAGGCGCCCTCGTACTCGGCTTCGGCCTTCATTGGAGACCAATAGTGTCATTTGTTTTTTTTGGGACAGCATCACGCTCCCGAAGTCCATCACCTTGGGGTTCAAAGCAACCCGTTCAGGGGCCGGCAGAATCTTGATATCAGCCGAGTAGGCGATGGAAGCGGGGCGCCCCGGTGCTTTTACTCGGAAAAGAAAGCTGTCATGCGAGGACTCCCCAAAGTCACCGCTCCTATAGGTGACAACCACCGTATGATCATCAATGCGTTCCGGGGGAGTGACCGTCCCATACTCAGGGGACTTGATGATTTGAAAAGCAATAGGAGTTCCGTAACACGGCACTGCGTTCAGCTCTATCTTAACGGCATTACCGCAGGTAACGGTCGCATGGACATCCGTGGCCAGCGTGGCATCAACAGTGTGATGATTTTGTTTGGTCGTAGTCGTGATCTCTGCGTGCACCGATTCGCTGGTGATGTATGCAACCAGTAAAACAATGGCAAAAGTCCCCAGAGATGGGCACTTCTTCATGGAGGCTTCAGTTTCCAGCACCCCGGAAGGGAAGCACGGCTCCATCTGTTCTAATCATCAGGTTACCGTTACCATGGACGTTTCCGATCTCAATGAACCAAGGCATTTCAGGCCATGCCATCGGCGTCGCGGGGCGAGGATCAAAGAGGGTGGGCAAATAACTGATGGGGGTGGCCTGAACATGGGTTTTCTTATCTTTTGCAGCACGCACGATCGCAGGGCATTGCCAAGACTGCGCTGTGAGTCCCATCTCATGTATGGACATATCCCGCCACCATTGCTGCTCCGCAACTGACCCGATCCCGATACCTCCCGGGACCTGAGGCCACCCTTTGCCATCACTCATGTAGCTGGAGAAAGCCGTGTAAAGCCCCCTGAGTCGGCTGATACAGACCGCCGCATCAACGCGATCACGGATCACGGTGAAGTTAGGAATCAGGATGGCAACTAGGATTCCTATTAGCACCAACACAACCATCAATTCCGTCAGCGAAAACGCCTTGGAGTGCCGCAAGTCACTTATCTCTAGCCGCTTCAGAGGAAAAGCAGGTTAATAGTACGTAGCCGACGACGAGTTAATCCTCAGGCCTGTAACTGTAAAAGGAATCAAAAGTCGGTTGTTGGTGTTTACCACAAGATTTGTAGTCGAGGTGGAACTTACATTGGTCGTCACAACAATATTCGTTGCGGTCAAAGTGTTTGAGTTTGTCAATCCTCCGATGAAATTCGTGAAGGTATTGGTGGTGATATTTGTGATTGTGGTGACCGGAGGCCCAGGATTTGTGGTGATGTTTGTTTGAATCTGGTAGGTGACCTTTTCAATGAAGGTTCCAGTAACAGTCGTCGAGCTGGTTTGCAAATTATTGATGTCTACATTGGTGGTGTAGGTGTAATTCGTGGTGCGGATCGTATTGGTTTGCAAAAGATACAATGGATTGGAGAGGACGCTGGACCATCCGATGGTCCCGTTTCCTGAAAATGTCTGGTTAGGATAATTGTTTTGAAGATTCGCAATAAAGGCACCTCCAGTGACCACGTTGGTTCCTGAATTAGTAATCGTTAAGACCGTGGTGCCACTTTGGGTATTGTAAGGAATCCCTTGGATCTGGCTCAAGACCGCCGAAATCACACCAGCTGAGGAATCGATCACCGCAGTTGTAATTGCTCTGTAAGACTGCCCCTCTAGATAGATCGAGGCCTGACCTGGGACATTCGCTGCATTCGTTCCACCGGTTACGTTCGTGTTCCTAAGAAGACCTGTAGTCACGGATCCGCTCCCCCCATACGTGCTGAACTCTGTGACCCCGGTCATATCAGCACCACGCATGATGGCTGAAAAAGTCCCATCATTTCCGAATTGTGAACCATTTCCAAAGGGGTTCCCGTTCTTGTTGGAGGCCCCTGCAAAAAGTTGAGAACCCGTGAGAAAAATTGCGCCCGCGAGAAGGGCAGCAACAAAGGGGGGCATGCGAGAATCCATAATGTTTAGAAGATAAAAAGGGCTTTCCATTGTCAACAGCATTTGCTCCCTGTGAAAGGGAAGACCCTAAAGGATATCCTGCTCCTATTAAGAGATTCGTCTTGCCGCAAACTCGAAAGAGGGAACACCTTTCCCTGATGACGCACGGGACATCCAGCACCACGAGAACGAGTCCTGCGGGAGATGGTTCGACAAGATCGCTTTGGGGAATCGATCTCGGGGGTACAAAGATCGAAGGTGTGATCCTTGATCAGGAAAATCCCGCGCCCCCACTCCATCGTCTCAGGGTTCCAACAGAATCGTCCAAGGGGTACGTTCATATCCTGAACCAGATCGAGGCCGTAATTTCGCAACTTGAAACAGCGTCAGGCATGAAAAGGCCGAATCAGATAGGTGTCGGATCGCCTGGCATCACATCGCCGCTTTCCGGATTGCTCAAGAATTCCAATACTCTCTGCCTTAACGGAAAAAATCTCGCTCAGGATCTGAACGAGATCTCCCAAAGCAGATTTCTGATGGCCAATGACGCCAACTGCTGTGCTCTCGCCGAAGCGACGCTTGGATCAGCACGGGATCAAAAAACAGTCTTTGGGATCATCTTGGGCACGGGTGTTGGTGGTGGAATCGTTGTCGACAAGCAGGTGCTTGTCGGGGCCCACGGCATCTGTGGTGAATGGGGACACAATCCCCTGCGGGGCGAGGAAACCCTCTGTTACTGCGGTCGCAGGGGGTGCATCGAGACCGTCTGTTCGGGGCCGGCCCTTGAAACTTTTTACGAGTCACTCTGCGGCGATCGGATTCCGCTCCGCGAGATCGCGCTGAGAGCTTTATCCGGCGATACCCCTGCATTGACCACTCTGAAGAGGTTGCAAGCGAAGTTCGCCGAGGGACTCGGTGCCATCATTAACATTCTGGACCCCGATGCAATCGTGATAGGAGGCGGTGTTGGCAATCTCGATCTTCTCTACACGGACGAGACAAGGGAGGCTATCCACACCCACCTTTTCAACGACAGGTTTGACACGCCCCTCTTGCGTCCGGCTTTGGGTGATAGCGCTGGTGTTTTCGGAGCCGCAATGCTGTCGGCCGATGCAGCCATGGCTCTCTAATTCAGCAAAAATCCCTCAGGATTACAGAGGCTTACACACGCATGTCAGACAAACTCTCGGACTATCAGTTCTCACTTCCTCCCGAATTAATCGCAAGCCGGCCCGCCGAGCGTCGCGAGGACTCCAGAATGCTTGTTCTGGAGCGACGGAGCGGCAAGATTGAGCATCGGCGCTTTGTCGATTTTCCGGACTTCATCAGGCCCACGGATTTACTTGTGCTCAATGACAGTAAAGTGATCCCGGCACGCCTGCATGATGTCAGCGGAAAGATCGAGATACTGCTCCTTGAAAAAAAGGATGACCTTCACTGGATCGCCATGGTGAATCCTGGAAAAAAAATGCGCTCTGGCGCCTGCGTTCAGGTAGCGGGAACGAAAGCGAGCGTCCTAGAAATCATGGATGATGGCACACGCTTACTGGAATTCGAGAGCCCCCCTGATCTGGAGAATCATGGCGAGATGCCGATCCCGCCCTATTTCCAACGCCGTTCGGACGATCAGGATAAAGAGCGCTACCAGACAGTCTATTCGCGGGAGCCCGGGTCGGTCGCCGCCCCCACCGCAGGCCTGCACTTTACATCTGATATTCTTGAATCCATCCCCCATGATTTTTTGACGTTGCATGTAGGAGCAGGCACATTTCGCCCGGTAAAGTCCGAGGATCTCACCGAGCACAAGATGCACCGGGAGCACTACACTCTTCCGGAACACACAGCTCATCGCATCAATGAGACAAGGGCCTCAGGAGGACGGATTTTCGTGGTGGGCACCACCACGAGCAGGGTTCTTGAGTCACAGTACAACTCTCCGCTCACACAGGCCTCCGGATCTACCGAGATTTTCATACGCCCCCCTCACGCATTCCGACACACGGATGCCTTGCTCACGAATTTTCATCTCCCGTGCTCAACGCTCCTGATGCTCGTGAGCGCCCTGTCCACCAGAGATCTCATTCTCTCGGCCTATGAGGAGGCAGTGCGGGAAAAATATCGTTTTTTCAGCTATGGCGACTGCATGCTGATCCTGTAAAGAGATAATCAATGACCAGCCTGCTAAGCATTTCAGAGCTAAAAAAAACTGCCCGTATCCACTCTTCAGTGGAGGCCAAACTTCATGCCCAGATCGAACGACTGACGCGGAAGGATGCCTCCAATGGCAAACCCTTTTACGAGGTCGTGCTGAGGGATGCTACCGAAAGCATGACTCTCAGGGCTTGGACCGACACGGGTGCCTTCGAGACATGCGGATCACTGCAAAACGGGGATTTTGTCGCGGTGATCGGATGCTTCCAGAACAACGGATCCTTTGGCCTTGATGCGAGGGGTTGGGAACTCCGGGAGCTACCAAACGAGGAGATCGAGGTGCTTCTGGAAGGCACATCGGAAAGAAGGGCCTTGCTTGAGCGAGCTTACGAAAAGATCACCGAGGCGGTCGCCTCAATCGTCGACCCGCGGATCAAGGCGCTCTGTGATCAGTTCCTCAGCCAGTACGGCCCTCGCTTTCGGCGGGCGGCGGCGGCCAGGGGCAATCACCATGCAAGGCGAGGGGGGCTGCTTGAACATACCTCCCGCATGATGGAGTGTGCGCTGGCTCTCTGCGGAGTCTATCCCGAAATCAACCGCGACCTCATGACCGCCGGAGTCTTGTTCCATGATACAGGAAAACTCTGGGAAACTTGCCCCCCCGAGAAGGGATTCGGCATCGAACCAGAACTCCGGGGGGAGTTGCTTGGCCACCTCTCCATCGGCATTGAACTTGTGAACACACTATGGCGCGATCTGCAAAAAGAGGGTTGGGAGATGCTGACTCCATCCTCTGATGATGTTCGCCTCCATCTCCTCCACCTTATTGCGGCTCATCATGGCCAATTGGAATTCGGATCTCCTATTCTCCCCAAGACACCCGAAGCGGCCATGCTTCACTTCATCGACAACATCGATGCCCGGATGGAGATGTTTTTTACCAGCTATGAGGCGTCATCACAGAATGCCGGAGGTCGCAGCGGCACGATGGAGTGGGTCAGACCCCTCGGAGTCGCTCCGGTGACTCCCCTCCCCGCCTGTCTTCCGAGCCCTTCAGAGCCAATAATCGAGGATCTTTTCTTTAGCCTTGCCAAGACACCCGCCAAGAAGTGAATTTACTCTCATCGTGAAGATTTTCCCCCTTATTGTAACAGTCTTGCTTCTGACGGGCATCTCGTCACTGTTTGCCGATATCCAGGCCCCTCCGCAGTCAGATCAGGGACCGACCCGGAAGCTTGGCCGTGGGCTCGGAAACATGCTGTACGGATCCACGGAAATTTTTGAATCCATGTCGGATGTCAACTACTCTGAAGGTAACTCTGCTGCCTTTAGTTACGGTCTGGTCAGGGGATTGGGGCGCACCTTTGCGCGTCTTGGTTACGGTGCTTTTGAGACCGTCACCTTTGCTTTCCCCACTAATCACGGTACCTATAAGCCTCCCTATAATAATAATATTCAGTGGTTGAATTCCGGCTATTCGGAGTTCCCTCCTGAGCTAGGTTTTGAGACCAAGTACAATTATTCTCGCCAGTACAGTTGCCAGTCTTGGTAGAGAGATAGAGGCTATCTTGCCTCGGGAATCGTTTTGGGTTCACCGAGGATTTCAGGAAAAAGTTGTTTGCTGCTAAGCCTTTGTTGAGTGCATCTTTTAAATGCTGTTTTCTGGGCCATTGGGGCGAATGGAAACTTTTTTGACACAATCAGCATTTATTTCATGACTCGGCGGAATCTTCGGGTAAAGTCACCGCCCCGTTATCCTCCTGCCAACCGATTTTCAACCCCATGCTTCTCTGTATCGACTTCCAACCGGCCTACGCCGAGTCGTTCAGTCATACCATGGGAGCGCTAAAAAATAGGCTCCTGAGGGCCTCACTGAGGCGTGAGGAGGTCCATTTCATCTATAATGAGGTATTCTCCCTGGAAGGTGAGGAGTTGGGAGATCCCTTGGAACGCATCGTCGAATGGGGCCTCCAGGAGAACCTGCCGCTCAAGCATACCATCATGCTGCGCAAGAACTTCGGCTGGATCTCACACCTCTTCCGTGCCGGCTATGAGCGGAATGTGGCCCGATCCATTCTGAAACACTTGATGAAGCATGATCTCTCCAGCAGCTCTGACATCTCGGGTCCCGATCTCGAGAGAATCGTCGCCTCTTCGCATGAGGACTTCGAAGGCTTCTGGGACTGCTCACCTGCGGCTTGGGAAGAAATCAAATCCGGAGCGATTGCCATGCCGTTCATCTTCGAAGGCGGGGTCATTCCATGGCTCGATTGCGTCAAAGCCAGCCTTTCCAAAAGTGGCGGAATCGTCGAAGTCACCGGAGGCTTCCGTCACCGCTGCCTCGATGAAATGTGCCTTTTATTAGAAGCGGGGGGCATTCCCTACCAACTCAACGACCCACTCATCTACTCGCTACCGGAGGACGAGCCAAGCTCGATACTCCCTCCAGATCCAACTTCGGAACTTACCGCAGGAGATGCTCCCACGCTTTTTTTGGATCTTGGAGTGGCGACCGTCTGAGAGACATCTTTTTGCCAAAGATAAGCAGTTTGCTTGCCAGTTCCTGGCTTAGTTTAATTGCAGCACTTTCATGTCGCCATTAGGTTGATGGCACGCATCGAATGCAGTGCCGGTCCAAGCCATCGCCATGAGCAAGCCCACGCCAATAAGAGGATTCAGGATCGTCTGGAAGCGACTTCGTGAGCATCCTCTCTCGAGTGTTGGACCGGGTCTGATCACCGGCGTAGCCGATGACGATCCGAGCGGCGTGGTGACCTACTCTCAGGCGGGAGCACAGTTCGGGCTGAACATGCTCTGGACGATGCCGGTCGCATTCCCCCTAATGGCCGCTGTCCAGTTCATGTGCGCGTGTATTGGCCGCGTTACCGGAGTGGGCCTTGCAGCCAACATCAAATCAGCTTTCCCTCCGGTGATTCTCAAGGGAGTGGTTCTGCTTCTCTTGGTGGCCAACACCCTTAACATTGCAGCTGATGTGGCTGCGATGGGTGAGGTTGGCGAACTGGTCACAGGATTCAACGCGCGTTTGATGACACTGCTCTTTGTCATGGCCACTCTTTTACTTCAGGTGCTCGTTCCCTATCACCGGTATGTCTTTTACCTTAAGTGGCTGACCCTCTCACTGCTGGCTTACGCGGCTGTACTCTTCACCGTCCATGTACCCTGGCATGAGGTTGCGCTGCGCACGGTATCGCCGACATTCAAGCCTGATGCGAAAGCGGCCACCATGGTGGTCGCGATCTTTGGAACAACGATCAGCCCCTATCTCTTTTTCTGGCAAGCTTCCGAAGAGGTTGAGGAGATGCATCGCAAACATGGTTCAGTGCCTCTCTTGAGAGATCAAGCTGCAGCCCTCCCGGAACTCCGTAGGATTCGCTGGGATACCTGGAGCGGGATGTTCTACTCGAACATCACGGCCTACTTCATCATCTTGGCCACGGCGGTGACGCTTCATGCTGCCGGCATCACTGATATTGAAACTGCCTCCCAGGCAGCCACGGCACTCCGTCCACTTGCCGGCGACTCAGCCTTCCTCCTTTTTACAATCGGCATTCTGGGGGTCGGACTGATCGGGGTCCCTGTCTTGGCAGGATCCGCAGGTTATGCCCTCTCCGAGGCGATGGGATGGAAGTGGGGACTGGAACGAAAAGTCCGTGACGCACGTGGTTTTTACAGCGTGATCATCATCAGCATTCTCTGCGCTCTAGGCATCCAATACTCCCCAATCAGCCCTATGAAGGCCCTCTTCTGGAGTGCCGTGATCAACGGAGTCGTGGCAGTCCCCCTGATGGTTGTGATCATCATCCTAGCATCCAAGAAGTCCGTCATGGGTGACTTCACGGCAAGTCGTCCGATTCTCCTCCTCGCATGGACCGCCACCATCATTATGGCTGTAGCAGCTCTCGGAATGCTGATCCTGGGTTGATTCTCATCAGCCGTCCTCTTTACCTCTGTCATGTGTTCTGCGAATCTTGTCCGATGGAGAGGATAAGTCGTCGCTCAGATCCCGATTCCAACCCCGGAATCCAAGGATGGCTGGGCAGGATGGTCAAAGCCTTGTGCTATCGAAACTATCGCCTCTTCTTTTTGGGGCAGATCGTCTCCCTCTGCGGCACTTGGATGACGAACATGGCGACAGGGTGGCTTGTTTACCGCCTTACAGGATCGCCCCTGATGCTCGGCATCGTGACCTGCGCAGGACAGATCCCGATGTTTGTGCTTGGCCCTTTTTTAGGAATTCTGGTCGACCGGGTGAACAAACAGCGTGCCCTTGTTCTGATCCAGTCCCTCTCGATGCTTCAGTCGTTTGCCCTTGCGATCGTCACACTGAGTGGTCATGCCTCGATATCGGGACTCATTGTTTTAAACCTCCTGAATGGCGTTATCACCGCTTTCGATATCCCGATGAGGCAGTCCTTCGTGATCGAGATGATCGAGAACAAGGCCGACTTGGGCAATGCCATCGCTCTCAACTCCACGATGTTCAATGCTGCCCGCTTTGTGGGTCCGGCCATCGGCGCTCTTGTCATTACCGCCTACGGCGAGGGGTGGTGCTTTTTCATCGATGGCTGCAGCTTTCTGGCAGTCATTGCCGCTTTTTTGGCAATGACGATTCGCCCCAATGGGATCGCTCGCCCCCCCCGTGGCAGCGCCCTCTCGGATCTCATGGAGGGATGGCATACCGTCTCCCGGCCCGGTCCGATCCGAAGGATCATCTCCCTTCTGGCACTCACAAGCCTTCTGGGAACGCCCTACGCCACGCTGGTTCCACTGTTTGCGGGCAGCATCTTAAGAGGTGGTCCTCACACACTCGGACTTCTCATGAGCTCGGCGGGCGCAGGAGCTCTTGTCGGGGCGGCCTGGCTTGCCGGAAGGCGAAGTGTCCTGGGACTTGGGATGGTCATCCCCGTGTCGGTTGCAGTCTTCGGAACCGGCGTCATTGGATTTGCCCTATCACGAGTCATCTGGCTCTCGATGCTCTTCCTCTTCGTGGGTGGAGCGGGACTCATGATCCAGATGGCCTCCAGTAATACGATCCTCCAGACAATCGTCGACAACGATAAGCGGGGCCGAGTCATGAGCTTCTACATGATGGCCTTCATGGGGACAGCTCCGATCGGGAGTCTTATGGCAGGGTGGATCTCCGAGCATCTGGGAGCCCCCCTCACCCTCGTGATCGGCGGGATGGCCTGTATCGTCGGCGCGGCTCTCTTCTTCTCCGGTCTCGAGCAACTTCGTGACGCAATCAGACCGATCTACCGCCGCATTGGCATCCTTCCTGAGCTTGAAATGGGCGAGGAAGCTGCCAGTGAAATGACGTTCGAAGCCAGGGATTAGGCTTTTGTCGCCTGCTCGGGAAAGATCCCATCCCCGAAAAAGCATATCATCGGGAAGGACTCCAGTCGGTTCCTACTCCTACTCTTCTTTTAACCAAAAAAATGTCAGCCGAAAGATTCTGCTTTTTGTGAAGCTGATCGGTGAGTAGGTAAAGATTTATGGCTATGGATACAGAGCAATACGAAGGTAATTCACCTCGTAAGGCCCTCGATGATAAAATATCCAATGACCTAGTTCCCATCTATGGTCATGGCCCCTTCACCAGACCTCTGCCGAGGCCAACAGGCTGCTGGGCGGGTTGCATCCGAACTCCCTGCTGCCTCACCAACCGTCCTGATCGAAAAGACCATTCACCTCAATGAAGCAGCGTCGCCTACAAAGGCTTAAACTCTAGCTACATTCCTGTTTTCTGAGGCACCTTGACGATCCGGCTTAGGTCGTAACCTTGGCTGGAAGCCTTTTGCAGAAGCTCTTGATAGGTCCCCTCGGGAAGGGTTGGCGTGCGGGCCATGATCCAAATCAGATCCCGGGAAGGGTATCCGATGGTTGTCGTACTATAATCATGCGCTAGATCAATGACGAGGTAGGGAGCCTTGAAGGGCCAGAGGAACTGGACTCCCCACTTGGCATTGGTCTTTGTATCCAGCACGGTTCCGATCGCATGCATCTCCTGGCGTTTTGCCAAGAGATCCTTCTTGTGGAAGACATAGGTGATGTCGATGCGACCATCGGGCCTCATCTTGTAGATATCCATCGTTCCCACGTTATTCTTTTCCACAATCCATGGAATCGTGCCGATCACATACCAATCCCCCATGAAGCGCGATAGATCGACATGATCCACGGTTTTCAAAGGCGCTTTTTTCGACGGTGTCGACATGCACCCACACAATAGCACCAAGGGACACAGTAAGATGGGAAAGATGGTGTTTTTCATGATTTTCTCAGACTGATCTGAGCGTTCTGAATGACGAAGGAAAAAGAGACTCAATCATGACCAAGCTGAGATTTCAGCCGATTTTGCGCCCTTGGATGATCTGCACCAGCAGAATGACCAAGGCGAAGACAAGGAGGAAATGGATAAAACCTCCCATCGTGTAGGCACTAACGAGTCCGAGCGCCCAGAGGACGAGAAGAACAATGGCTATTGTGTAGAGCATAATATTGAGATGTTTGGGATTTCGTTTTAGTGATCGATCAAGGATACGCCCTTAACCGGTTAGTAGGTTGTTGAGCGTGTCGTGGTGGTGGTGTTTGGATTACTCCTTGTCTGCTGAGTAATGGTGGTCGTTCTGTCTGGGGTCCCAGTCCTTGTCGTGCTCAACGAGAAGCATGAGGTAAGAAGGAGCGTGAGTGCCAAGCTGCTAATTCCGATGATGAAGGTTGTTTTCATGGAACCAACCTACTCCTCGATATGCTCTCCCGCTAGATGGGTGAACGCTTAGAACGCACTAATGAGTTTTCTTAGTAATCCCTTACGGGGAACTAAGCATTTCCACCAATAGAGATCATGCAAGCGTTGTGGGATGATCTCAATATGAAAACAACCACACTCACCACACTGGCCTTCATCCTTGCCGTCGTCATTACTCTCAGCGGCTGCAATACAATAAAAGGGGTCGGTCAAGACGTCAGCGCCACAGGCCGTAGCGTCACTCAGGGTGCTGGAAGCGTGCAAAAATCGATGTAGCCCTGCTTACAGTTGAAATAGTTGAGGTGCAATCATAAGAGGGCTCAGTACCCTCTCCACAAAAAAGAAGAGCCGGGTCGCGAACGACCCAGCTCTCTGTTGAGCTTTTTAGGCTAGGATTGGACTTAGTAGTCCATTCCGCCCATCCCACCCATTCCGCCTCCTGGCGGCATGGCTGGAGCCTTCTCCTTCTCGGGGACGTCAGAGATGACGGCCTCGGTGGTGAGGAGGAGTCCGCTGATGGAAGCGGCGTTCTGCAGGGCGCTGCGGGTGACCTTCGTCGGATCGACGATGCCGGCCTTCACGAGGTCGACGTATTCGCCGGTGGCGACGTTGTAACCTTCGTTGCCCTTGCCCTTCTTGACTTCTTGGACGACGAGCGCGCCTTCCTTGCCTGCATTAGCAACAAGCTGGCGGAGAGGAGCCTCCACAGCGCGACGGATGATCTCGAGACCGACGGCCTCGTCACCTTCGAGCTTGAGGGTGTCGAGCACCTTCTGGGCACGGATGAGAGCAACACCGCCACCTGGGACGATACCTTCCTCAACCGCCGCACGGGTGGCGTGGAGGGCGTCTTCGACGCGGGCCTTCTTCTCCTTCATCTCGGTCTCGGTGGCTGCACCGACGTTGATGACGGCAACACCGCCTGCGAGCTTGGCAAGACGCTCTTGGAGCTTCTCGCGGTCGTAATCGCTGGTGGTCTCCTCGATCTGGCGACGGATCTGACCGACACGGCCCTGGATGTCAGAGCTCTTGCCGGATCCCTCGACGATGGTGGTGTTCTCCTTGTCGATGGTGATGTGCTTGGCGCGACCGAGGTCCTCGAGGGTAATGTTCTCGAGCTTGATGCCGAGATCCTCGGTGATGCAGCGTCCGCCGGTGAGGACGGCGATGTCCTCGAGCATGGCCTTGCGGCGATCTCCGAATCCGGGAGCCTTGACGGCGCAGATCTGGAGCGTACCGCGGAGCTTGTTCACCACGAGGGTGGCAAGGGCCTCGCCCTCGACGTCCTCAGCGATAATAAGCAGGGGCTTGCCGCTCTTGGCAACCTTCTCAAGAAGAGGAAGGAGGTCCTTGAGGGAGCTGATCTTCTTCTCGTGGATGAGGATATAGGCGCTCTCGAGTGATGCCTCCATGGCCTCCGCGTTAGTCACGAAGTAAGGGGAGAGATATCCCTTGTCGAACTGCATACCCTCGACGACGTCGAGCGTGGTTTCGATGGTCTTTGCCTCTTCGACCGTGATGGTGCCGTCCTTGCCGACCTTGTCCATCGCGTCGGCGATGATCTGGCCGATGGTCTTGTCCCAGTTAGCGGAGACAGTGGCGACCTGAGCGATCTCGGAGCTGTCCTTCACCTTCTTGGAGATGCGGGCAAGCTCGGTGACGATGGCGTCCACGGCCTTGTTAATACCGCGCTGCAGGGAGGTGGGATTGGCACCGGCGGTGACGTTCTTAAGACCCTCTTTGTAGATGGCCTCGGCGAGAACGGTCGCGGTCGTTGTTCCGTCACCAGCGATGTCGCTGGTCTTGGATGCAACCTCGCGGACGAGCTGGGCACCCATGTTCTCGAAGGGATCCTCGAGCTCGATCTCCTTGGCGACGCTGACGCCGTCCTTGGTGATCGTTGGGCTGCCGAATTTCTTGTCGAGGATCACGTTGCGACCCGAGGGCCCAAGCGTTGCCTTGACTGCCTTGGCGAGTTTCTCGACGCCGCGCAGGAGTGCGTGGCGTGCGGCCTCGTCGAACTGGAGTTGTTTAGCTGCCATAATGTTCTTCTGTGTGTTTGGTTGGTTACGTTGTTGATTAGCCGATAATACCGAGGATGTCGTCCTCGCGCATGATCAGGTAGGACTCGCCGTCGATCTTGACCTCGGTGCCTCCGTACTTGGAGATGAGGACTTTGTCGCCCTTCTTGACGGTGAAGGCGATTTTCTTGCCCTCTTCGTCAAGCTTGCCGGTGCCGAGTGCGATGACCTTGGCCTCCGTCGGCTTTTCCTTGGCGGTATCGGGGATGATGATGCCGCCCTTCTTGACTTCCTTCTCTTCGATCGGTTGCACGAGCACACGATCGGCGAGAGGTTGGATATTTACTGCCATGGTGTTTGGTTCCTTTGTTTGTTGGTTTCTAACAGTCGCCCCGTCCCGCACCTGCGGGAGGGCTCGTTGCTAAAGTGTGAGTGAAGTGAAACGTTTAAAGGTTGAAAGGTTAGAATGTCGAAGAAGCTTTTACTTCTTCTTGTCCTTATCCTCGTCGACCATCTCGAACTCGGCGTCTACGACGTCGGCATCCTTCTTGGGCTCCGAGGCTGCGGCACCTGATGCGGCTGCTGCCCCGGCATCTTGACCGGCTTCGGCACCTGATGCGGCGGCGTTCTTGTAGAGTTCGGCACTGATCTCTTGGAACTTGGTCTGAAGTGTCTCGTAGGAGGACTTCACCGCCTCGATGTCGCTGCCCTTGAGGGCCTCGCGCACCTTGGCAATCTCGTCCTCGATCTCCTTCTTCTTGGCGCCGTCAAGTTTGTCACCGAGTTCGGTGAGCTGCTTCTCGCACTGGTAGGCGAGGGTGTCGGCGTTATTGCGGATTTCGATGCCTTCCTTGGCCTTCAGATCGTCGGCGGCATGGGCCTCCGCCTCGCGCTGCATGCGCTCGACCTCTTCCTTGCTGAGTCCGCTCGATCCGGTGATGGAGATCTTCTGCTCCTTGCCCGAACCGAGGTCCTTAGCGGAGACATTCAGGATGCCATTGGCATCGATGTCGAATGTGACCTCGATCTGAGGCGTGCCCCGGGCGGCCGGCGGGATACCGTCGAGGTGGAAGACTCCGAGTTGCTTGTTGTCGCGGGCGAGCGGACGCTCTCCCTGAAGGACCTTGATCTCCACACCGGGCTGGTTGTCGCTGTAGGTGGAGAAGACGTTGCTCTTCTTGGTCGGGATTGTTGTGTTGCGGGGGATCATCGGCGTGGCGATACCACCGGCGGTCTCGATCGCAAGGGTGAGCGGGGTAACGTCGAGCAGGAGAACATCCTTCACATCGCCGCGCAGCACACCGCCCTGGATGGCCGCACCGATCGCAACCACCTCGTCAGGATTGACTCCCTTGTGAGGCTCCTTGCCGATCATGTTGCGGGCGGTCTCGACGACCTTGGGCATGCGGGTCATGCCGCCGACGAGCACAAGCTCGTTCACGTCGCCTTTCTTCCACTTGGCATCGGCCAAGCAATCCTCGACGGGCTTGATTGTGCGCTGGAAGAGATCATCGGTGAGTTGCTCGAGCTTCGCACGGGTGAGCTTCTTCTGAATATGCTTCGGACCGCTGGCGTCAGCGGTGACGAAGGGGAGATTGATCTCGTACTCCTGCGTCGAGGAGAGGGCGATCTTGGCCTTCTCGGCTTCTTCCTTGATACGCTGTACGGCGTCGGGCTGCTTCGTGAGATCGATGCCGGACTCGGCTTTGAACTCGTTGATGATCCAGTCCATGATGCGGTGATCCCAGTCGTCACCACCCAGGTGGGTGTCGCCGTTGGTACCACGCACCTCGAAGACGCCGTCTCCGAGTTCAAGGGCGGAGATGTCGAACGTACCACCGCCAAGATCGTAGACGGCGATCTTCTCGTCGGCCTTCTTCTCGAGGCCATAGGCCAGGGAAGCGGAGGTCGGCTCGTTGATGATGCGCAGGACCTCGAGACCGGCGATCTTGCCGGCATCCTTAGTGGCATTGCGCTGGGAGTCGTTAAAGTAAGCAGGGACGGTGATGACAGCTTGGGTGATCTTCTCACCGAGCTTAGCCTCGGCATCGCTCTTGAGCTTCGCAAGGATCATGGCAGAAATCTCGGGTGGCGAGAAGGCCTTGGGCTTACCGTCAATCTCAACCTGGATATGGGCATCACCATTGGCGGCCTTGACCAGTTTGTAAGGGACGCGGTCCTGCTCGCCGCGGCACTCGTCGTACTTGCGGCCCATGAAACGCTTCACCGAGAAGATAGTATTCTGCGGGTTGGTGATGGCTTGACGCTTGGCGGCCTGGCCGACAAGACGTTCACCGCTTTTTGAGAAGGCCACGACGGACGGGGTGGTCCGTGCTCCTTCGGAGTTTTCGAGAACAACCGGTTCCCCCCCCTCCATGACGGACATGCAGGAGTTGGTTGTTCCTAAATCGATTCCTAGAATTTTAGACATATCAACTACCTATATAGCAAAGGCCATGCCCGAAAAACAAAACTTCTGTATCCATCTCTCCAAAAGAGAGATGCATTTATTAACTCCTCAAGAGATAAATAATAATTGAGACATAGCGTCTCACTTATGAGTCATATGAGAGCTTTATGAGACTCTCTGTCTCTTCAAGAAACTTGGCGGCAGCCATCTTGAAGAGTGGGGTGAATTCCTCCGGTGTACGCTCCACCCACCGACGGATCTGCTCGATCGGAAAGAAGGCCCCCGTCTCAACCTCGCTAGGGGCAAAGCGGAAAGGGCCATCACAGACGCCAATCCAGTATTCCACAAACTCATATGCTGTCTCCGGCGTGGCTCCAACCTTCCAGAATCTTACAAGGGGACAGTCAGCCCCGATCTCCTCCCTCATCTCACGATGGCCAGCCTCCTCGTAGGTCTCTCCGGTATCGACATGGCCAGCCGCGCTGGAGCACCATTGGTCCGGGTGATTAATCTTCCAAGGAGAACGTTTTTGCAGAAAGAGCTCTCCCTGAGAGTTAAAGATCCAAAGATGAACTGCCCTGTGCAGGAAGTTATTCACATGGACCTCGCTACGGAGGCGTGACTCAAGAACCCGGTCCTCCAAATCGACGACATCACACATCTCCTCGGGATGATCATGTCCCTCAGGCGTCACATGGAGGGCCAGATCAGCCCAGTGATCGACAGGAAGATCCTCGGCCCGGGCAGTGATGGGATGCCCCTTGGCGGAAGCCCACTCCTCCCAGACTCCAGCGGGGAGTTTCAGAAGGGATCGCAGTTGCTTTCGACGGGAGGAGAAACCCTGACGCACGAGCGACGAGAAGCCCTCGGGATCGGGATTAGGAAGCCCCTCCACCGGACGCTTGCTCACTTCAATCACGGCAGACTCAACGGCGGGACGAGGCCAGAACACATCGGGCGGAACAATGCGGAGCTTCTTCACCGACCAGCGTCGCCCTAACTGCACCGTGAGGGCGGCGTAATCCTTATGTCCAGGAGCCGAGGCAAGCCGCTCCCCCACCTCTCTCTGCACCATGAGAACCAGTCTGGATGCGGGTGAGGAGGCGGCTGTGAAGTGCGCGATGATCGCAGTCGAGGCGCTGTAAGGGAGATTGCCCACCATCTTGACCGGACCATATCCATGCAGGGACAGGAGATCCGTTCTGGCCCCGTCGCCCTGACGGATCTCCAGACGACCAGAGGCAATCTCGACATCGTAACGCTCGGTCAGTTCGGCGGCCAATCTATGATCCCTTTCGATCAGTGTGATGCGCCGGGCGGGTGACTCCAGAATGTGAACCGTGAGAGCCCCCATCCCCGGACCTACCTCCACCAGATGATCTCCCTCAGAGGGCTCCAGATCGGCGACAATCGCACGGGCAAGATTCGTATCGAGGAGAAAGTTCTGACCGAGCATCTTGCTCGGACGCACGCCGATCTCATCGAGACGGGCGCGGAGTTCGGCTTTGGACATGGGATTAGTCATAAACCCTTGGAACTCCTTGCGCCAGCCACGATAAGGAAGAAGTTTTTCTTATTTGTCCCCAAGTTATTCACAATGGAGAGGGAGTGATCTTCTCCAAGTCTTATCGACTGAAGGATGCACGGCTATTAGGGCAAACAACCAGAGAATGAACCATCGTCCATCCATCAGTTCAGATGTCTTGAGAAGTTAGGGAGGATCCGACACTCTCCTTGCTTCATGAAGAAATCCGGATGTCTTTCAATTGCGCTGATTGCGACGCTTGGCTTCAGTCTCCTTGCAAATTTCATCCTGCTTGTTTCGCTTGGATTCCGAGGAGCGGGTCCAGCAAAAGGATTCACCGAGAAGAAATTTTCCGAAACAACCCTGATTCCGGGCAGCGGAAGCGATGACAAGATCGCCCTGATCGCACTCGACGGGATTATCTCTTACGGAAAGGGTGCTGGCTCCGTGGAGGGTTCGATGGTTGAGAGCTTGAAAGAGGCGTTCCAGCAGGCAGAACGCGATCCCAAGGTGAAGGCTGTCGTCCTCTCGATGGACTCTCCAGGTGGTGAGGTCACTGCTGGTGACACGATCTACCATGCCCTTGGCAAACTGACGGCCAAGAAACCAACCGTTATTTTCATTAACTCGATCGGCACCTCGGCCGCCTATTACATCGCCTGTGCCGGAAGCTGGATCATGTGCAGTGACACCAGTTTCACAGGAAGTATCGGGGTGATTATTTCGACACTCAACTATAAGGAGCTGTTCGGAAAAATCGGTCTCCAGTCGGTGATTTTCAAGAGCGGACAGTTCAAGGATGCGCTCAATGGGGCAAGGGATCTCACCGAAGACGAGAAGACCTACTTTCAAGCCTTGGTCATGCAGACTTATGATCGGTTCCTAAACATCGTTGCCAACTCCCGCCATCTCGATCCCTCAACCCTTCGTCAGGGCATAGCAGACGGGCGCGTCCTCAGCGGCAAGGATGCCTACGATGCCAAACTCATCGACCAACTAGGCTATGTCGAGGATGCCTACGAGAAGGCACGATCGCTAGGCAAGGCACCCGGAGCGGAAATCGTCCGCTACGAGAAGAGGAATGCCCTGGCTCATCTGCTCCGTTTCTTTGAAAGCTCAGAAAAGAGCGACGTTCAACTTGACCTGAATATCGGACCTGCCGGCAGAATCAAACTGGAGAGCGGACGCCTCTACTTGCTTCCCTCGTTTTACACTTTCTGATGCTCCCCTTCCTGATAGCCGTAGGGGTGGCCACCACCGCCACGCCCCCCCCCCCCGAAAGCGAACCAACCTCCCCGCTCTGGGTGATCGCTGTTGGTTTCGCCCTACTCCTCTCCTTCTACGGATGGCTGGGAGCCCGAAGTTCCTCCCGCGCCGTGCTTACCGCCCAACCCTTCGGGATACCTGATATCTTTTGTGCCAGTGTTCTGGCTCTCTGGATGATTTCGGTGATTGCCCAATCATTGGATGCCCACGAAAGCATCTCCCTGAAGGCGATCATTGCCAACTCTCTCTTCTACATCTGCCTGATCATGGGGATCTTCGGGGTAATTGGATTCCAAGGCAAATCAGCGATCTCGATCTTTCAGCTTGAGCCATCACGCTTCCCCAAGGCTGCAGGATGGGGACTCCTGTGGCTCCTGATCACCTACCCTTTGATTCTGGGCGCACAGGGGCTGGTTCAGCGGATTTTCGGAAGCGCTGACGACTCGCAACTGATTGTGAAATACTTCCTGGAGCATCCCGACCTCCGTCACCGCGCTGCAGTCATCTTTATGGCCGTGATTCTTGCCCCTGTGGCCGAGGAGATAATCTTCCGGGGTTACTTCTATGGAGTCATCAGGAAATATGCGGGAAGGGTGCCGGCCATTGCGGTCTCCTCGCTTCTCTTCGCCGCCATCCACGTACACTTTCCCTCCCTGCTCGGTCTTGGGATCCTGGCGGTGATCCTTTGCCTTCTCTACGAACGGACTGGATCGCTCTGGGCGTTGATCACGATGCATGCCGCCTTCAATGCATCAACTATCGTGGCCCTCATTCTCTGGCCGGAAGCCATCTCCCGATGAAGAAGAGACCTCGTTCCGAAGAGGAACTACTGGCATTGATCAGTCGTGAGCTACCCACTGTGGACGTTGGAGTACTCACCGGCATCGGCGATGACTGCGCCGTTCTGCAACCAGTTACTGAAGGCGGCTCGCTGGAGTTACTCAAAACCGATGCGCTTGTAGAAGGTGTTCACTTCGCCAAAGGAACACCCTGGCACAAGGTCGGATGGAAGGCTCTCTGCCGTCCTTTGAGCGATATCGCGGCGATGGGGGGATCCCCCCGTCATGCACTGATCACCGTAGCGGCACCCTTATCTTGGACTTCCTCGGAGTGGCGTACCCTCTATCGCGGCATCGGGAAGGCTGCACGTGAGTTCGGCGTCTCAGTCGTGGGAGGAGAGACAGTGCGGTCACCGGGACCTCTCTTTCTCTCGGTCACTCTCACCGGGAGCGTATCGGCCCGGAATCTGAAACTTCGTTCCGGAGCCAATCCCGGTGATTTGATCTGCGTCACCGGGAAACTTGGAGGCTCCTTCAAGAGCGGCCGACATCTCACCTTTCAACCCCGCGTGGCCGAGGGGCGATGGCTTGGAGGAGAAGGCGCCGTCACCGCAATGATGGATCTTAGCGACGGACTCGGTAGCGATCTCCCAAAGATGGCCTTGGAGAGTGCTTGCTCCTTTCGCTTGGCGCCCGACTCACTGCCCAAACATACCACCTGCTCGGTTTCGGAGGCTCTCTCCGAAGGAGAGGACTACGAGCTTTTACTCACGGTCAATCCTAGGCACTGGCCCTCGCTTCAATCGAGATGGGATCAGGCTAGCCCAATGCTTTCCCTCACGCCGATCGGATTGATGCTTCCCTCCGAAGAGGACTCCACACCACTGACAGAAGGATACGACCACCTTGCCTCGAAGCCCCCAAAGCGCTAGTCAAACAATCTCTCTAAAAAGACACCTCCACCTTTTGACCCGTTTGGATTCCCTTCCCTAAGAGAAATGAAGCCATGAGTTCGCAATTCACCAGACAACCGATTCTTATCCTCACCTCAGCCTTCGGCGAGGGACACAATGCGGCCGCACGCAATCTTGCATTGGCACTCCGCTCACAGGATCCTGAGCGACAGGTTGAAATTCGAGATCTCTTTGCCGAGGCGTATGGACCCGTCTACAAGGTTGCTCAAAAAGGATACTTTTTTTTCATCAATCATTTTCCGAAGCTTTGGGGATCCTTTTACAAGTATCTCGACAAGGATAAGGAAGCCCCCGGAAGGGTGGCTATCTACAAGCGTGCATCACGACTTCTCAGCAAGACTGTGATCGACATGGAGCCGGCCGTTATTGTCTCCACCTACCCCGGCTACAACCACCTGCTGGATCATCTCCATGGTTCGATAAAACGCCCTTTCAAGACCGTTACAGTCGTCACCGACTCCATCAGTATCAACTCTCTTTGGTACAGCGGCCATTCTGATCTCTTCCTCGTGCCCAACGAAGTGACTGCTCAGGTCATCGTTGAGGCTGGCATCCCGAGCGAGATCCTAAAAGTTACCGGCTTTCCAGTGCCCCCGGTTTTTGAAGCTCTCCGTGGTCAGCGAATGAGTCCCGGACCTTCGCGACCCGCCAAAGTTCTATACCTTGTGAATCCGGGACAGAAAAATGCGGCGAAGATTCTCCATCAACTCGGATCAATCGAGGGCATTGAACTCTCGGCAGCCTGCGGCCGTGACGAAGAACTCCGAACTTCGCTGCAGAAGGTTGCCAACACTCTCGATCATCCCATCAAGATCGAGGGTTGGTTACAGGATCTTCCTGAGAGGATCGCATCAAGCCACCTGGTCATTGCAAAGGCCGGTGGCGCAACAGTGCAGGAGTGTCTTGCCGCCGCAACTCCACTTGTCATGAGTCAGGTCATTCCCGGACAGGAGGAGGGTAATGCCGAACTTCTCTCCAAGGCCGACTGCGGATGCACGGCTATAACGCCGCAGGCTGTCGGAGCAGCGGTTCGACATGCCTTTTCCCATGGTGCCCAAGTGTGGAAAACATGGGAGGCAAACGCCTGGAAGACAGGAACTCCTGACGGGGCAAGGAATGCGGCCCAGGAAGTTCTCCGGGAAGCAGAACTTCATTCTAAAAACCTATTTTGAAAATCGACGCCGTCATCTTCGACATCGGAAACGTTCTCCTCACCTTCGATTACTTCATCGCGGAGAGGGCGTTGCTTGCCCACACAGGACGTGATATAGCCCCATCGGTTGAAGATCTTCACCCGCACAGGATGGATCATGAATCAGGACGAAGCACCCGCGAAGAGTTTATCAGAATTGTCCGGGAGGCTTTTGCCCATGACGGACCGGAAGATCATTTCATGGAGATGTGGACCCGGATCTTCGAGGTCAATACGCCGATGGTCGAGTGGGCACGTTCACTTCATGGAACAACCCCCCTTTACCTGCTCTCGAACATCGGTTGCATCCATCACGATCATATTTTTGAAGAATACGACTTCTTCGCCAACCTCTTCCAAGACGGGATTTATTCGTACAAGGCTGGCGTGATGAAGCCCGAACGTGGGATTTTTGAGCTCGCGAGGACTCAGTTCGGCATTGATCCCTATCGAACCCTCTACATCGATGATCTTGAAGAGAATGTCCGTGGCGCCGAGATAGTGGGATTCATCACCCATCACTATGATCCGGCCAGACACGATCTCTTTGTTGAGCATATCGGAAAATTAAGCTTTCGATAAGAAGACGACTGCATCGCGGTAGCTTAAGAGATGGCAAGTGCCCTTCTTTAGTGCTGGTTTTTCAAAAGATCTTTTCTGAAAGAGGCACCACTCCGGTTCATATCCGAAAATGCAATCGATTTTGTGGGATCTAAAAAGGAGTCGACCTGCAACTGACCATTATCAGCATGAATGATCAACGCTCCTGTTTCATCCTGACGCAGGAGATTGATTCCCTCAGCACTCAAGATCGCATTCCACTCCCTGCTTGGAAATCCATTTCTGGAGAGATGATCAACGGGAGAGATAATGACCCGTGGAGCAATCCTGCGGATCACCTCCAGTGTCGATGCAATCTCGGATCCTCCCAACGACATCACGAGAACCTCAGAGCGTATTGATTCCCGCGGAAGCGCCTGTACCTCAGGAAGCACTTCGGGACTCAATCGCGGGAGTAGCAGGATATGATGATCTCCAAGAGTTATTCGGGTGAGGAGTGTCGCCTTGGATTCGAGAGATGGGGAAGGGAGGATCTCCGCAGTGACATCAGTGACAATGGGCCACGAATTGCCTGCGTGGAGTTGCTCAACTCCCGTAGTTCTTAAGAGGACTCCCTTCGCGACGGATGATCGTCCTAGCTCCCAGGGAACCCCGATCCTTCCGATCTTCAACTCCCTGACAAGAGGAGTAATTCCTCCCACATGCGCGGCATCAGCCTTGGTGATCAGCACATCCTTCAACGAATTGACCCCCGAGGACTCAAGAAAGGGAAGGACCGTGCCCGTGGCGCTCCTTTTCCCACCGGCATTCACCAAAGCAAACTCACCGTGACTCCGGACTACCGCGCAGGAGTCCCCCCGCAGATCCAAAATTGTCATCTCAGGAGAAGAGGCGTGTGGCAATACCACAAACCAATGACCTCCGGGAATCATGGCGCTTCCCTGCACAATCAGGAGCAGGAATTTGGTGACAAGCCAGTTTGCATTATTAAAGGCCCCTGCAACCCAAAGCGAAAAACATCCACTGATCAGGGAAAGTGCACCGAGTGAGAGCACGAGGAAGGCAAGCGGCACAGCAAGGAGATTGGCCCCAAAGGCGGAGAAGGAAACCAGGTGAAAGTAGGCAACCGTGGGAATCAGTGAACCAATCCAAGCGGAGGCTGAGACACCAACGAGTCCAGCGACATGATTCCATACCGAAAAAGCAAATCGCTCACCAGGCGTGATCATGATGGCGGGAATAAAGGGATCGGGAGCACACAGCCGGCAAAGCCAATGCTCAAGCGGAGCAGCGATGATCAGAATGGCGAACACGACGGTGTAGGAAAATTGCCAACCCGCCGAAAAGAAGGCATTCGTATCACATGCAAGCTGCAGGAATGCCGAAGCCGCCAACGTGTTGAGAAGCGGGGAACGACGAAAAAGAACAAATCCGCACAGCAGGATCGAGGCCATGGTGGCGCTCCGGATGCTTCCCATTTTCATCCCCGTGACCAACACGTAGAAGAAAAGCGTAGGGATCGTGATCGCAACCCCCCAGAGACGTGGCACCCGGATCAACTTCAGGGCGAACCAGATAATCACTGCCAACATTCCAACATGGAGCCCGCTGACAGCAAAAAGATGCATAGTACCGGTAAAGCGGAAATCATCCGTAAAGCCGTTCGGGGCATTTTCCGTGACACCGAGAGTGATCCCCTTGATCGCACTGATCTCAGGGGAATCTTTCGGTAGATCGGTCGCGAGGATCGCTTCGATCCGGTGACGGGTTCCAAGAGCCCATGCGAGCAGGGGGTTTCCCTCCCCATGAGCAAGAACACGCCCCGGCAGCGAGGGATCGATGCGGAATTCCGTGTAGATTCCATGACGTTCCAACCATCTGCGGTAGTCCATCGATCCGGGATTCCGGGGTGGTGGAAAACGTCCCGGGTGGCCCTGGAAGGAGACCAGGTCACCGTAAGCGGGCAACTCCCCCTCCCAGTGAACCAGAACGATCACCGGCGCAGTCACCCTGAATCCATCCGACAGACCTTGGATCTCCTCCACGCGCATCTGAAAGTTTGCTCCGCCAGAGGATGTCTTCTTGGGCTCTCCGGTAATAATTCCCCGAACAACAAACTCCCCGCCTTGATGGCTTGGAACGCCTTCGTCCACATGAAATCCCTCTTCACTATTTCCCCCATTTGCTACAGTGAAAGGGGCATCGAACACCTCAGCCAATTTACGACCCGGAGCATCGTTCCAGCTCCAGAAATGCAACACCGCAAAGACCAAGAAAGTCAGGGCCCAACAACCCCCGCCCCTCTTTCTCAGTGGCCTTATAAGAACGAACAGGAGGGTGATGGCCGTCGCAACGGGAAACCACCATGCCGACCCGAGCTCTGAGATCAGAAGGATCCCCGCAATCGCGGCAATAAGAGGACCGACAAAAGGAAACCGCTGGCTTGTGAGAGGAATAGCCTTCAACGCGGCGTCGACTGGAGGAACCGCACGGAAATAGCCGCGCGATGCGAATCAGGAAAGACTAACCGCCTCCCCCCGTATCGAAGGAGAAGGGACTGTAGCATGACTCGGTGTAGGCGGAGTCATACCAGTCATCAATCATGGGAGCATTGTAGTAGAAGGGCTGCTGATCCTGATTCAACTTGGTGTTGTTCTTCACATATCCAGGAACCTTGTTTCCCTTCTTGGCCGGGCTGTTGTTTCCGTAGAATCCCTGCGTCTCGGTCAGGTAGTTGAGCAGGTGAGGCTTGGCACCGGCTGACTTGAGCGAAGCAAGCTGCGAGTAGGAGAAATCATAAACCCTCTGCGTACTGCGGAGATAATCGATCGTGATATGGGAGGGAACATGCCCCTTCACCAGATTCATGATGTCGCCATAGTCGAGCGTCTGGGCATTGTAGATCTTGTCGTAGGTCAACTTGTTGACATTCGCAGAGGCGACCGCCGCCGTGATCTGGGGATCCACATTTGGTCCGCTGGCACAGCCGTAACTCAAAAGAGACAATAAGAGCGCGACAGCTGCGGAAGCGGGGAGACGAAACATCTTCATGAAGCTATTTACTTAGTCATTCACCCGTAAGGCTTCAATCACATTCCCCTGTTTCGACGAAGTTATCGGTAAGGAAGCATTGCCGGGGCCTTTTTTTATTGATTCCTAAAACCATGTAACAGATTGATTTTTTAGTCATTCATGTGCCGATATTCTCCAAGAACATCGGCTTTCCCCCCAATCCTCACACCCCCGTCCAAAAACATCATGGAATGGTATTATCACAACAAAGGTCAGCAGCATGGTCCCGTTCAAGAGAGCGAGTTGCAGAGACTCGCCCAATCAGGAGAGCTCTCGACTGAGGATCTGGTCTGGAACCCTTCGATGGGAGAACACTGGGCTCCGGCCTCAACGATTGAGGGCCTCTTCGTATCGCCTCCGGAAATTCCGAAGCCGCCTGTCATCCCTAGCTCTTCAACCGCTGAAACTTTAGGTTCCTCACTGATTCCAAATAAAGAATTGATGAAGATGGCTCGGAAATCGCTGAAGGGTAAATGGGCTCTGGCCATTAGCATGAGCCTGCTCTGGTTTCTTATTTGGGTAGTTTTAACAATGATTCAATCCACTCCGACCTTTATCGCTATGCATTATGGATATATGGCGAGTCATGGTCAGGGTCTTGTTGCCCCCATGAAAAACGCGATCCCGCTTCCGTATAGGATCGCTTCAATCAGCATTCAAATATTACAGGTACTCATCAGCGGGGCGTTCACTGTCGGCTTCTTTTCCTTCTACCTGAACCTCGTACGATCATTGAAACCCAAGGTAAGTGATCTCTTCTCGGGGCTCCGTATCTTCTGGAAGGCTTTTTTTTCCCTCTTCCTGGTTGGTGTTTTCAGTGTTTTTTGGATCATTCTCTTCCAAATTCCGGCATTTGCTTTGAGTGGAATCTTGGTTCACCAGTTCAAACCAGCCCCCTGGATAGCTTGGATCACCATGCCTTCTTTCCTGATCTGTATGATTGCTGCGATTTCCTTCATCTACTCCTATGCGATGACCTTTTTCGTGCTAGCTGATGACCATGCAACCGGCCCCCTCAAGGCCATCCGGCAGAGCAAAGGCATGATGAAAGAGAAAAAGTTAAAATTATTCTTCCTCCAGTTGCGGTTCTTGGGATGGTTTCTCCTAGCCCTGCTTACCCTAATGATTGGAGGACTTTGGGTAGGAGCCTACTACCACGCGGCACTTGCGCATTTCTACGACGATGTCCGTGCCAAGACACTCTCTTAAATGAGAGTCAATCTAGCTAGGCGGCATTCGTTGAGGCTTTAGACCCAAATTTGTCTTGTTCTTTAAGAGAGAGAACGGCATTTCCATCCCATGATCTTTCGCTCTCTAAGCAGGTACCGTGACTCAGGCCTTCTGATTCTACGCATCCTGATTGGTCTCTCGTTCCTAGCTCACGGCCTTCCGAAGATTGAAGGAGGGAGCGAGCACTGGATCAAACTGGGCAAATCGATGGCATTCGTCGGTGTAACCGCCTATCCGATCTTCTGGGGGCTCATGTCAGCACTTACCGAATCAGTAGGCGGTTTTCTTCTCCTGATAGGCTTCTGCTTCCGACCTGCCTGTCTCTTTTTGGTGATCAATATGGCTGTAGCCACCATCATGCACTTTCACATGACCCCCGGTGGATTCATGGACAAATGGTTTGTGGCCTCCCACGCCATCGAACTCGGCTCCGTCTTCCTCTCACTCCTCCTGATCGGTCCCGGCCGCTTTAGTGTGGATCGTGAGTAGCACTCAAATTATTGCTTTGCTTCCGCAGTTATCAAGGCGAGATAAGGCCGAGGGACTAACCCGCTCCTGATTCCCTGTTGGATACGACGTTTGATGCCTAGCTAGGATCAGGCTTTGCGGCGGAGCTTTCTTGAAACGATTCCCAGGAACTCACTAAACCCTTCAATCTTCAGTCCCCAGCTGATCAGGCCGAAGAGGAGTCCCGCACTCGCAATGACCAGCAAGAGAGAGCCGATTCTGACGATTACGGGCGCATGGTTCATTGAGGCGAGCCATGGCTGACTAAGGCACCCGACAAGTCCGATCGGAAGTGCAGCAAGGAGGCAGCGCCCCAGCGTGTCGACCATGGCACGAGTCTCAAGTGCACCGCAAATCCGGGTCATCAGGAGATAAAGTAGGGTAAAGTTGACTGTGGCGGAGAGGGCTGTCGAGAGGGCCAGCCCCTTGTGTCCCATGCCAAGGCGGAAGATGAAGACCCAGTTCAGCAACAGATTCATGCCGATCGAGAGGAAGCTGACCATCATCGGCGTCCACTTGTGATTGATTGCATAGAAGGCCGGTGAGAGAACCTTGATGCAGGAGTAGCCGACCAGACCGATCGCATAAAACTGAAGGGCCTCGGCGGTGTGAAGTGAGTCAGCGTCCACGAATTTCCCACGCTGGTAGATTAACGCAATGATAGGCTGTGCCAGCACAATGAGCCCGACAGCGGAAGGGAGCGTCAGGAACACCGCCAGTCGCATCGCCTTGGCGAGAGTCGATCGAAATCGTCCCATCTCACCAAGAGCGGCGGCTTTGGAAATCACCGGAAGGGTGACAGTGGCGACAGCCACACCGAAGACCCCCAGCGGCAACTGCATCAGCCTGAAAGCGTAGGAGAGCCAGCTGATAGGGCCGTTTCCGAGATAGGAGGCGAAGATGCTGTTAATCATTACATTGATCTGAACGGCACTTGCGGCGATCACTGCCGGTAACATGAGAAACAATACCTGACGCACGCCGGGATCGCGCCAGTTGAAATCAAGCACGAACCGGAATCCGGCCTTGTAGAGCCCGGGAAGTTGGACTCCAAACTGCAGCAGGCCTCCCAGGAGTGTGCCCATGGCCAGGCCAACCAGAGAGCGCTCGCCAAAGTGGGGATCCATCCACCATCCGAAGGCCACGCCGCCGGCGATCGAGCCGATATTGAAGAAACTGGAGGCAAGTGCCGGAATAGTGAAGCGATTGGTGGCGTTTAGCATTCCCATCACCAACGCGGCCAAGGAGACCAGCAGGATGAAGGGGTACATGATCTGGGTGAGTTGGATCGTCAGCGCCGCCTTCTCTGCGGGGAAGCCGGGGGCAAGAAATCTGATAAACTGCGCCGCAAAGATCACACCGAGGAGCGAGAGCAAGCTCATGAAAACCGTGGTCAGGGTGGCCATTTTGGAGGCCAACTTCCAAGCCGAGCCCTCCCCCTCGGTTGCAATCCGTTGGGAAAAGACTGTCACAAATGCTGTGGAAAGTGCTCCCTCAGCAAAGAGGTCGCGAAGTAAGTTAGGTGCCCGAAAAGCTGTCAGGAAGGCATCCATGCCACGCCCCGCCCCAAAAAGTCCGGCAAAGATCAACTCCCGGGCCAGCCCGAGAACACGGCTGAGCATGACCGCTCCGGCTACAACTCCAGCAGCTCTTGTATTCAGCCCCTCTTTCTGGCGGTTCCCTTCACTCATAAGAGGGCACCTTGCTCCTTTTGATGTCCGATTTTATTCTTTGATCCATAGGATGCCCTCTTTAAGCGATCCATGATGGCCACCCCAATGCCCATGGCAGTCACCGGCTCGGCGTAAAGAATGTCCGCCTTACTGTTATCTAGGCGCCTGAGTGCTCCATAAAAATTCGCAGCAGCCTCACGCGGATCTCCAGAGGGACTGAGGATCTCTACGCGTAAGTATCGATTGATAATTTCCTGTGATGGCGTAGCAAAGGCAAGCAAGCCGGAAGATTCCCTGGGAATAAAGCCATTGATGTCCGTATTGATGATTTGAAGTTCTTTTTTTGGCGCATAATGCCCAGGAAGAGTTCCCGGACTATTCACAACATTCAACGCGGGTTCCGATGCATGAATATGTCCATATTCTATCAGATGGTCATGCGTAATAGGGCCAGGCCGTAGGATTTCAAGGAACTCACCCCTGAGGGCCAGGATGGTGGACTCCAATCCATGCTCACACTTACCACCATCCAAGATCAAAGAAATCCTCTCCCCTAGTTCAATTCGGACATCCTCAGCACTTGTGGGGCTGATGCGCCCGAAGCGGTTAGCACTGGGAGCGGCGAGAGGGGAATCAAGGCGGCGGAGCACTTCTTGGAAGAGTGGATGCGAAGTCACTCGCACAGCTACCCACTCGGATCCTGATGTCACCAGTTCAGGAAGGTCAGGGTGCTTGGGTAGGAGGAGCGTCATGGGACCTGGCCAGAAGGCGGCCGCAAGTTTATCCACCATGGCATGCTGCATAGGGGAAGCTAAACAAACCACCCGATCAAGCCACTTAGTTTCTGGTAAATGGACAATTAATGGGTCGGTCAAGGGCCGTTCCTTGGCCTCGAAGATCCGGGCTATCGCGATCGGATTAAAGCAATCTGCAGCCAGTCCGTAGACTGTTTCCGTGGGGAGGCCGACCACCCCACCGCCGCGGAGCACTCCCACAGATTCAGAGATCCCAACTTCCCCATCGACAATCCTTGCTCTCACCTTAAAAAGAAATGAACAGAATGTTAAAATCAGTGACTAACTTTCTTGACGGCCTTCAATGATAAGGGAGGGTCCAGTCGGCTTCCAGTCGCCGCCTTGGTCATCGCGGAGCGATATTTCTCCAAGAGGGCGGACAGTTTCTTGTCATGAATCGCCAACTGGGCCACAGCGAAGAGGGCTGCATTCTTGGCTCCTGCCTCTCCGATGGCAAAGGTGGCCACAGGAATACCAGCCGGCATCTGGACAATGGAGAGAAGCGAATCAAAGCCCTCCATGGTACGACTCTTCACTGGTACACCCAGAACGGGTACCGTCGTCTGAGCGGCGATCATACCCGGAAGATGAGCTGCCCCACCAGCACCTGCGATGATGGCACGCAGCCCTCTACCTGACGCTTCTTTGGCATAAATGGCCATGGCATCAGGCATCCGATGGGCCGAGACCACACGGTACTCGCAAGGCACCCCGAACTCCCCGAGCAGCGTCACGGCATGATTCATTGTCTCCCAATCACTCTTGCTACCCATGACCACGCCGACAAGCGGGGCTATTTTCGGCGGGGCTGGCTTGGCTCCGGATCCCTTGGTTTTTTTGGAACTCATCGGTAGATCGTAAGTGAGTGACTCAATTCAATCAATCCGCTTCCAATCAGGCTGATTCTTTCATCAAATCTTTCACCTCTTCCCAATCTCTCCGTTCGAGGCATATGATCTCATTCATGGAACCAAGGCACTCAAACATCGTCCTGATCGGCTTCATGGGTTGTGGCAAGAGCAGTATCGGCCGCCGTTTGGCCTCCTCTATCGGATACACGTTCACTGATAGCGATGACCTCATCACAGAGCGCCACGGCAGGAGCATCTCGGAGATTTTCGCCTCGCAAGGGGAGGAGATCTTCCGGAACTTGGAGACTGAAGAACTACGCGGACTTACCGAACACCAGAACATCGTCCTGGCCACCGGTGGCGGAGCCATCCTGCGGAAGGAAAACCGCGAACTCCTCCACCTCATCGGCAGGGTGGTCTGGCTGCATGCGAACCCGGAGACACTGTTTACCCGCGCCTCCCGCAACCGAAAACGTCCACTTCTCGAAGTGGAAAACCCCCGCAGCACATTCAACTCTCTTCTGGAATCACGATTGCCCGTTTACGAGGAGGCAGCGGATCTTAAAATCGATGCGACAGGACTCTCTCACGAACAGACTTTAGAAGAGATCCTCGACCGTCTTGGTTTTCGTTCCGATGCTCGCAGATCGTCCGGCACCAATACCGATTAGATTTGACGCGAAAGACGCTGCCTCCTAACAATTTTCGTTTCCGCGCGAACCCCCAACGCGGGCATCCAACAACAACATCATGCCAAATATCGCCATCAATGGGTTCGGTCGCATCGGCCGCCTTGTCTTCCGTGCAATCGTCGAACAGGGGCTCCTCGAAAAAGGATACAAAGTCGTTGCTGTCAACGATCTCGTACCAGCCGACAACCTAGCCTACCTCGTCAAATACGATTCCACTCAGGGAGTCTTCAAGGGCGAAGTCCATAGTGAGAAATCCTCTCCCGAAGTTGAGGAGGATGACACGCTCGTGGTGAATGGCCACAAGATCAAGTGCCTTGCCGTTAAGGAGGGGCCCGCAGCTCTTCCTTGGAAAGATCTCAATGTCGATGTTGTCATCGAGTCCACTGGACTCTTCACAGAGGGTGAAAAGGCCAAGGGTCATATCACTGCCGGCGCCAAGAAGGTCATCATTTCCGCCCCTGCCAAAAACGAAGACATCACTGTCGTGATGGGTGTGAACGACGATAAGCTCGATATTTCCAAGCACAGCATCATTTCCAACGCCAGCTGCACCACCAACTGCCTCGCTCCCGTGGTTCATGTCCTCCTGAAGGAAGGTTTTGGCATCGAGGAGGGCCTCATGACGACCGTGCACAGCTACACCGCCACCCAGAAGACGGTGGACGGCCCCTCCAAGAAGGACTGGAAGGGTGGACGCTCTGCAGCCATCAATATCATCCCTTCCACCACGGGTGCAGCAAAGGCTGTCGCCCTTGTCTGTCCCGAAGTGAAGGGAAAGATCACCGGCATGGCCTTCCGCGTTCCCACGCCGACCGTTTCCGTGGTCGATCTCACCGTGAAGACCACTAAGGCCACCAGCTACAAGGAGATTTGCGCTGCCATGAAGAAGGCAAGCGAGACCTACCTGAAGGGTGTGCTCGGTTACACCGAGGATGAGGTTGTCTCCAGCGACTTCATTCATGACACCCGCTCGAGCATCTTCGATGCGGGTTCCGGCATCGAACTCAACGATCATTTCTTCAAGCTGGTCTCCTGGTACGATAACGAGTGGGGCTATTCCAACCGTTGTGTCGACCTCCTCAAGAAGGTAACCGCCTAATTCCAATCTCATATTGAGGGCAGGAGACCGGGAATCTTGATTCCTGAATTTCCTGCCCTCTTCTTTTCATTACCCAAAGACTCCATTCTGAACATGGCCAAAAAAACAATCAAAGACCTTAACCTCGCAGGCAAGCGAGTCTTCATCCGCGTCGACTTCAATGTTCCTCAGGACAAGCAGACCGGAGAAATCACCAATACTCAGCGCATAACGGCTGCCCTTCCCACAATCAAGCATGCCCTGGATCAGGGAGCCTCCGTCGTTCTCGCCAGCCATCTTGGCCGCCCAAACGGTGAGCGTGTCGCCAAATACACACTCAAGCCCGTCGCTGAAAAGCTTCAGGAACTCCTCGGAAAGCCTGTGAAGTTCCTTGACGATTGCGTTGGAACCGAGGTTGAGGCCGCCTGTGCCGCACTGAAACCGGGTGAGGTCATCCTGCTTGAAAATGTCCGCTTTCACATCGAGGAAGAGGGCAAGGACAAGGACGCCGTGGGAAACAGCGTGAAGGCTGATCCAGCCAAGGTTGCCGCTTTCCGCGCCAGCCTCTCGAAGCTCGCCGATGTCTACGTGAACGACGCCTTCGGGACCTCTCACCGCGCCCATTCCAGCGTTACGGGTGTAGATCTTCCCTCAAAGGTCGCGGGTTTCCTCGTCGAGAAGGAGTTGGCAGCCTTTGCCGCGGTTCTTGAGAACCCAAATCGTCCTCTTCTTGCCATCCTCGGAGGTGCCAAGATCGCCGACAAGATCCCACTCATCCGGAATCTCGTCGAGAAGGCTGATGACATCATCATCGGAGGCGGCATGGCCTACACCTTCCTGAAAGTGCTTAACGGCATGAAAATCGGTAACAGCCTCTTTGATCCGGCTGGCGCCGAGATCGTGGAAGAACTCGTGGCCAAGGCCAAGGAGAAGGGTGTCCGCATCCATCTGCCGGTTGACTTCATCACCGGTGATGCTTTTTCCCCCACGGCGAACACCGGCTCGGCTACGGTCGAAAGCGGGATTCCCGATGGATGGGAGGGTTTTGACTGCGGACCCAAGTCACGGGAACTCTTTGCCAAGGTGATCGCCTCCGCAAAAACGATTGTATGGAACGGTCCATGCGGCGTCTTTGAGTTCGATATCTTTGCAGAGGGCACCAAGGCGATGGGGGAGGCCGTTGCTGCGGCCACAGCATCCGGTGCCATCACCATCGTCGGAGGAGGTGATACGGCGACTGCTGCCAAGAAGTTCGGAGTGATCGACAAGGTCACCCATGCATCCACCGGAGGAGGGGCCTCACTGGAACTCCTCGAAGGAAAAACTCTTCCGGGAGTCGCTTCTCTCGACGATAAAAACTAGAAGACGATCAGCTCCTTAATATGCCCATACCCCGTAAAAAGTTCGTCGCCGGCAACTGGAAAATGAACATGACTTCCTCGGAGGTCGCTCCCTACCTTGAAATCTTCAACAGGGAGATCGAGACGGTGGAAAATGTCGATATCACGTTGATCCCCTCCTTCACAGCCCTTGCCAAGGCTTCGGAAATTTTGGATGGGACCCAGAAGATCCGTCTCGGTGCCCAGAACATGTCACCGGAATCCAAGGGTGCCTTCACGGGTGAAATCTCAGTCACCATGCTCCGTGATCTCTTTGTCCGCTTCGTACTGGTGGGCCACAGTGAGCGGAGACGCCTCTTTGGCGAAACTGACGAAATGGCGAGACGTAAAATCATCACGGCGCTTGCCACTGAAATCCGTCCCATCCTCTGTATTGGCGAGACGCTTGAAGAGCGACAGGCCGGTCAGGAAAAGACCGTGCTGGAAGGTCAGCTTCGTGGAGCCTTGGAGGGCCTGAGCAAGGATCAGATCGATGAGATCATCGTGGCCTACGAGCCTGTATGGGCCATCGGCACAGGACTCACTGCAACCCCCGCGCAGGCTCAAGAGGCTCATCATTTCATCCGTGCCTACCTTTCCAAGACCTGGGGACCTGAAGTTTCCTCACGTTCCCGTATCCTGTACGGAGGAAGCGTCACGTCAGACAATGCCCGAGTGCTCCTTGAGCAGCCGGATATTGACGGGGCCTTGGTAGGAGGAGCCAGCCTTGATCCGCGTGGTTTTGCGGAAATCGTGGCGGCGGCTGTTCCTGCGGAATAGCAGTTAAAAAGGCTGAAGGTATTTAGACAGAAAGGTAGAATCCTGATCAGTTTCGGTGGTCTTTTGTCATCGGCCAGGGATCAGAAAGTCTTCATTTTTGCCTTCAGCCTTGGGCCTTCAGCCTTCAGCCTAGTTAGATGCTCCGACGCATCGTCTCCATGCCAGTGGTTCTGCTGTGCGTCATCACGATCACCTTTTTTCTGATCCGTCTCTCACCGGGCGGACCGTTTGATTCGGAGCGCAAGATTCCGCCGGCCATCGAGAAGCAACTCCTCTCCAAGTACAAGCTTGATGGCCCCATTCTTGATCAGTACAGGGGCTACCTCGGAGATCTACTGCACGGGGATCTGAGACTTTCCACAAAATACCGGAACCGTTCGGTGAATGAGATCCTGGCTCAGACATTGCCGGTGACGCTCATTTTGGGAGCGACAGCATTCATTCTGGCACTTGTGGGAGGCATCTGGCTCGGAACATTTGCGGCGGCACGTCCACGCTCCACCAGTGAGTGGCTGGCGTTAAGCCTGACTCTTCTGGCCATCTCCCTCCCCTCGTTTGTCCTGGGACCACTTCTGATCCTCGTGTTTGCGATCAAACTCTCATGGCTTCCGGTCGGGGGCTGGGGAGACCCTACTCAGCTTCTGCTGCCGGCGCTCACGCTTGCCATTCCGTGTGCCGCGGTGATTGCCAGACTACTCCACGACAGTCTCCGTGAGACGCTCGCGGAGGACTTTGTACGCACGGCAAGGGCCAAGGGACTCTCCGATTCGACCGTGGTTCTTCGCCATGCGCTCCGGGTGGCCATTCTGCCCGTGATCTCCTACCTGGGCCCACTGGCCGCGAACCTGCTCACTGGATCGATCGTTGTGGAGACCATCTTTCATGTCCCGGGCGCGGGTGGCTTCTTCGTGAATTCCATCCTGAACAGGGATGGCTTTCTGCTGGGTGGAGTCGTCATCGTCTACTGCGTTCTCTTGATGATTTTCAACCTGATCGTCGACATCTCTTACAGGATCCTGGATCGCAGGATCCAAGGATAAATGAAAGTTGATTTCCCTAGGCAGGCGCTGCTCCCCTCACTGGTCCTTACCCTGATGACTCTTCTCGTGATCATCGGCCCCCTCCTCATGGCTCCCTCAAGCGGACTGCCCGGAGAGGCATCCTACGCCGCGCCAAGTTTTGCACATCCCTGCGGCACGGATCTCAATGGCCGTGACATGCTCTTCCGTATCCTCGAAGGAGGGCGGGTCTCGTTACTGGTCGGAATCTGCGGTGCAGCAATCAGCCTGCTGATCGGAACCAGCTATGGACTGATCGCAGGCTCCGCGCGGGACGCTATCGACAACGTCATGATGAGGGTGGTCGATATCCTTTATTCGGTACCCCGCCTCATCTTCATCCTGATCCTGATCAATGCTTTCAACGAGCGCCTGCAACAATGCGCGAGCAGTCACGGATGGGACTGGTTGGTCTCCTCTTCACGTATTGTGATCCTGATCATCAGCCTAGGACTGATCGAGTGGCTGACTATGGCCCGGATTGTGAGGGGACAAACATTGAGTATCAAGGGTCGCTCCTACGTGGCCGCCGCCAAAGTCCTAGGAGAGGGATACTGGACCATCCTCAGTCGTCATATTTTCCCCAATTTGGCCGGGATAGTACTCGTCTACCTCACCCTTGCTATTCCCTCCGTGATTATTGACGAAGCCTTCCTGAGTTTTCTCGGTCTGGGAGTCCAAGCTCCCCAATCGAGTTGGGGGTCACTTCTCGCGGAGGGGGCCACCTCCATTAATCCCCTGCGTAACGCCTGGTGGATGCTGCTTTTTCCCTCCTTGGTGATGCTGGCTACCCTGCTCTCGCTTTACAATTTGGGAGAGGCTCTACGGCGTTCCTTGCAGGCCTGATAATTCATACGATGAATTTCTTCCCGTCTTGATCCCTCCAACGTTAACGAGTCACGATAGGCAGATGAGTGAAGCCGCTGCACGATCGATTGTGGAGAGACTCCGCGCCAGCGGTTTCGACGCTCTTTATGCCGGGGGATGCGTCCGTGATAACCTCTTGGGGATCACTCCCCATGATTATGATATCGCCACCAGTGCTCGCCCGGAAGAGGTTGAGGCACTTTTTCCCAGAACCGTCCCCGTGGGGGCTCAGTTTGGAGTTATTCTGGTTCTGGAAGGAGGATCAGAGATCCAGGTGGCAACATTCCGGGGAGATGGGGCCTACCGGGATGGGCGTCATCCGGAGAGTGTTCGATTCACCGATGCAGAGGGGGATGCGCGACGCAGGGATTTCACGATCAATGGACTCTTTTACGATCCCCTGAAGGACGAGATCCTCGACTATGTTGGTGGCAGTGAAGATCTCCGGAAGGGCCTCCTTTGCGCAATCGGTGTCCCCCAGGAACGTTTCTCCGAAGATAAGCTCAGGATTCTGAGAGCCGTCCGTTTTGCGACGACCTTGGGCTTCACCATTGATGGAGAGACCTGGAAAGCGGTGTTGAAGCATGCCCCTGAAATCCATGCCGTGAGCGCTGAGAGGATCAGGGAGGAGTTGGTGAAGATTCTTCTCTCGCCAAACCGAGTCCGGGGCTTCGACCTGCTTGATGAGAGCGGAATCCTCCGCGAGATCCTACCGGAAATGGACCAACTCAAGGGCTGCGATCAGCCTCCTGAATTCCACCCCGAGGGTGATGTCTTTGTCCACACGCGCCTCATGCTCACACTGCTGGCCCCGGATGCCCCTCTCTCGCTCATCCTCGCGGTCCTCTTTCACGATCTTGGCAAGCCATCCACCCGTACGGTGGATGAGACGGGGCGCATCCGCTTCAATGGTCATGAGGGCGTCAGTACGGAAATGAGTCTGAAGATCCTGCAACGACTTCGTTTTTCCAATGAGGTGATCGATGTGGTCCTGCCTGCCGTACGACTGCATATGAGCTTCAAGGACGTCCCCAACATGCGTGTCGCTACGATCAAGAGGATGATGGCCCGTCCCACCTTCGAAGAGGAACTGGAACTTCACCGGGTCGATTGCCTGGCCAGCCATGGAATGCTCGATAACCACGCCATCCTGATTGCCAAGAGAGTGGAGTTCGGTCAGGAACCGCTCATCCCCGCTCCACTCGTGACGGGGCATGACCTGATCGCTATGGGATGGAAACCGGGCCCCCGCTTCATGGAAACATTACAATCAGTCCAGACACGTCAACTGGAGGGAACACTGACTTCAAGGGAGGAAGCCCTCGCTTGGATTCATGGAGAAACTCCCCTTTGAAAGAAATTTAGTGAAAAAAGCCCCTTTCACATTGAACATTCAGTCACTAATCAGTGTCTCTATTGACGGATACCTTATACGCAATTCTATTAATCAAATGCCCTCTTTGCAAAAAGTCAAAAATGGAGTGACGCTTTTTACCTTCATGTTAGCCCTGATGACGTCTGTCACAGCTTTTGCTACCGCTCCCGTCGTGAACACCAATCATCCCTTCAGCTTCGGTTACTACGTGCCGGCAAGTCAGGGTACGAATTTCAATCTTTCCCAATATTTCACGATCTCCAACCCATCAGCCTCGAACAATGTGTTCAGCAATACGGTGCTGGTAAATAGTTCTTTGGGAAATTTTGTCATCGAACTTTATCCAGAGAACGCTCCTCAGACCGTGGCCAACTTCCTTAAGTACGTCACCAATGGACTTTACCAGAATATGTTCGTCCAGCGTTCGGTACCCGGATTCGTCATCCAAATGGGTGGATTCACCCTTGATCCCTCATACTCACAAGGCACCTACTTCCCTGCCATCCCCACCTATCCGGCAGTTCCGAGTGAGGTTTCCTTGTCAAATACCACCGGCACCCTCGCCATGGCCCTCGGTTCAGACACAAATAATAACTATCTCACCAACAGCGCTACCAGTCAGTGGTTCGTGAATCTAACCAATAATACATCCCTTAATCCTTATTTTACCGTCTTCGGTAAAGTCATGGAACCCGGGTTGACCGTGGTGGGTGCCATAGCGGCCTGCAACACCGCAAATCTAAGCAGTTACAGTGGGGCACTTGGCACGGTTCCCCTGTCAGGTTGGTCGACCAATAGCACGAATGGTATTTCTTTTACGAACTTCATCACCATCAAGGAGATGGCAGCAGATCCTACGCTTCCCTACTTTGCAGTGAGTTCTGATCCGGAGTCTTTTAAGACTACGCTGAAGGGTCCAAGCCTGACCGTGAATTTCGTGAAGTATCCCACGAATCTCGCCACGACGCAGGATTTCGTGAGGATCAGCGTCTATGCTTCGGACACGAACGGAAACGTTACCAATAGCTCTTTTGTGGTGGTTCCTTATCCTGCCGGCACTCAAAGCATCACGTTTCCCGCTATTCCACAGCAGGTCTTCACAACCAACACATTTGATATTAATAGCCTCTTCACCGTAGCGCCAAAAGCATCATCCGGATTGCCCTTGGAATTCAGCTACGCGGGACCGATTGCCAAAACGTCCAATAATCTCCTGCGCTTCACGGGCACAGGAACAGTCAGTGTCACAGCACAGACTCCGAACTCCTCCCCTTACTTCTATTACTACAAACCTGCCACGCCCGTGACCGTGAGATTCCTAGTCAAGTCCAACTCGCAGACATTGGGTTCCTTCGGAACAGTCCCCACATCACCGTATGGCCAAAACATCCAGGTTTTTCCTCCCGCCGCGACTTCAGGGCTTCCCGTCAGTGTCTCCGTAAAATCCGGTCCAGCAAAGCTCGGAGGCTTCTCCAATGGCAATTACCTGATCACACCCACTGGGGTTGGCACCGTGACCTTGGCCGCCAAACAAATCGGAAATACCTCCTACATCCCTGCTCCCGAGGTCACGACCAGCTTCTCCATCGTAAAGGGAACTCCGACCATCACCTTTGCTACAGCGACCAATATACCAAATATCCCTAGAAAGACATTCAAACTAACGGCCACATCCTCCGCAAAACTTCCTGTGTCTTTCTCAAGCAGCGCTACAAACGTCATCTCAATCAAGGGAAACATTGCAACCGTGAATAGCTTGGGATCAACCACACTGACTGCCTCCACCCCATCGACGGCAGACTGGTCTCCAGCCCAGTCATCTCAGGTCGTGACGCCTCAGTAAGAATTATCTTGGCTGACCAACTCAGCCATGGACGAGTGCAAGTCAAGGAATCAACTTACAGGTAGTCAGGCTCAGGTAGAGGGGCGCACCTCACTCCTTCTCCACTGCATTGTGCACCCTATAACCAGCTACAAATTCTCGGCGGAATTCGGCAAAGGAGCCGTCCAAAATAGCGCTCCTCATCCGCCTCATCAGAGTCAGGTAAAAGTGGAGATTATGCAGTGAGATCAGCCTCAGCCCAAGAATCTCCTCAGCCTTCACCAGATGCCTTAAATAGGCTCTTGAAAAGGTCGTGCAGGCGGGACAGGTGCAGCCCTCCTCGATCGGCATCGGATCGTTAGTATAGGGTGCATTCTTGAGATTAAGGGTTCCCTTGGCTGTGAAGGCCGTGCCGTTTCGGGCAATCCTTGTTGGCAGAACGCAGTCGAACATGTCGATTCCGCGTGCAACCATCTCGACAAGCTGTGGGGGAGTTCCAAGTCCCATCGCATATCGGGGAGAGCTTTCAGGGAGAAAAGGGACACTCGATTCCACCGCCTTCATCATTTCCGGTTCAGGTTCCCCGACGCTGACCCCTCCCACCGCGTAACCATCAAACCCGATCTCGACCAACGACCGTGCGGCCCGCTCCCGGAGATCGGCGTAGGAACTTCCCTGAACAATTCCAAAAAGCAGGGGGCGTCCCTCCTCCGGTTGCGTCCGCCACCACTCGCGTGAGCGCCCTTCCCAGCGGGTGGTCAATGCCAGACTCTTTTCAGCTTCTTCGTAGGAGCATGGAAACGGAGGACACTCGTCGAACGCCATGACCACATCACTCCCGAGGTCCCTCTGGATCTGCATCGATGTCTCGGGACCGATGAAGGTAGGCGTTCCGTCGAGGTGGTTCTGAAAGTGAACCCCCTCCTCTGTAATCCGCCTTAGCTTGGAGAGTGAAAAAACCTGGAAACCGCCGCTGTCGGTGAGGATCGCACGATCCCAACCCATGAACTTGTGGAGACCACCCAACTCTCCGATCAGTTTCTCACCCGGACGCACGTGCAGGTGATAGGTATTGCTCAAGATGATCCCGGCTCCCATGGCGCGGAGTTCATCGGGCGAGACTGCTTTCACCGTGGCCTGAGTGCCGACCGGCATGAAGACAGGCGTCTCCACATCACCCCGGCGGGTGTGCAGGATCCCTGCCCGGGCCCTGCTTTTCGAATCAGTCTTAAGAAGTGTATATGGTTTTAAAGAACTCACAGGGATGACGAAGAAATACTATTAAGCTGAAGACTGCAGGCTGTAAGTGGGAGAAAAATAACAAAAGAACGGACACCAAGGTTTCCTTATCCCTTTTATCCCCCTATTCCCCTTGATCCCTCTGCGGTGATCTTAGCTCCTGAATCCGCTCTCAAGATCCCAGACAACCTTGCCTCCGACGATCGTGGTGAGAGCTCGTCCGCGAAGAGCAAACTCATGGAAAGGAGTATTCCTGGAAAGCGAGGGCGAATCATTCCTATCGTAGGTCCAGGAGTGATCTGGATCCAAGATGGTTATATCCGCAGGCGCACCTACTGAAAGGGTGCCACGATCGAGTCGCAGGAGTTTTGCGGGATTCACCGTCAAGAGGGTGATGATCTGAGGCAGGGTCAGTGCCTTGCGTTGGTGCAGGAGGATTTCCAGGAAAACCGCCAACTCCGTCTCCAGACCCAACATACCAAAGGGAGCCTGATCAAACTCCACCTCCTTCTCGTAGGTGGCATGAGGTGCATGATCGCTTGCGAGGATGCTGATGGTTCCATCAGCGATGCCCGCGATGATCGCATCGATATCGGCTGGGGTGCGAAGCGGAGGGTTCACCTTGAAATTTGTATCGAAGGTTTTGAGCCGCTCGTCGGTAAGAGAGATGTGGTGGGGGCAGGCCTCAGCCGTGATGGGGACCCCTCTGAGGCGGGCCTCACGCAGGAGACGAACACTCCTTGCGGAGCTGATATGCTGGCAGTGGATCGGGTGGCCGGTCTCCTCGGCGAGCAGGATATTGCGGGCAACAATGAGATCCTCGGCTAGTCCAGGCCAACCGGGGAGACCAAGTCGCGTACTCCATTCCCCCTCGTTCATAACACCATCCGCACTCAGCGTTGCCTCCTGACAATGATCCATCACGGGAAGTCCGAACTGGCGGGCGTACTCGACGGCACGTCGCATGACCCCGTGATTCTGGATGCAACGACCATCATCGGTCAAAGCAACGACTCCAGCCTGCGCGAGCGCCCCGATGGGGGACATCTCCTCTCCGGCCAAACCTCGGGTGATGGCTCCCGTGCAGAAAACATTCACGCAGGCGGTCGTTGCGGCTCGTTCCTGAATCCACGCAATCGTGGAAGGACTATCAGCGACAGGGGAGGTATTCGGCATGCAGACGACAGTGGTGAATCCACCGAATGCTGCGCATCGAGCACCGGTGGCGATGGTCTCCTTGTGCGACTGACCCGGTTCACGGAAATGAACGTGAATGTCGATCAATCCAGGAGATACTACCTTCCCAGTGGCGTCGATCACCTCCGCATGAGGTGATTTTTCGTGAACGAGGATCCCGTCACGGACATTGATGTCGCGGATTTCATCGATGCCATTAGCCGGATCGATCACACGGCCCCCGGTGATGTGCAGTGAGTGATTCATGAGCTTTATTGATCGGTTGCAGAGGAAGCCATGGGAGCCCCTCCGGAGCAGAGGTAAAGAACAGCCATCCGGACGGCGAGCCCATTGGTGACTTGGTCGAGGATCACGCTCCCCTTTCCGTCGGCCACAGCACTGTCGATTTCCACCCCTCGGTTCATCGGACCTGGATGCATGATCAGACAATTCTCCTTGAGGCGCCTGGCCCGTTTTTTTGTGAGCCCGAAACGAGCCGAGTATTCGCCCACTCCAGGGAAGTACTCCTTCCGTTGGCGCTCGTGCTGAATGCGCAGGAGATTGATCACATCCGATTCCTCAAGAACCTCATCAATACTGTGGGCAATCTCCACTCCAAGGGGTGAGAATGAGGCGGGCACTAGCGTGGGCGGTCCGACCAGTGTCACTTTGGCACCTAGTTTCGTCAGAAGCTGAATGTTGGAACGGGCCACGCGGCTGAAAAGGATATCTCCCACGATGGCGACACGAACTCCCTCGATGTGACCCAACTTTTCACGGATCGTGAAGGCATCCAGCAAACCTTGGGTGGGGTGTTCATGTGCGCCGTCGCCGGCATTGATAACCGAGGCATTGAGTCGGTCGGCCAGAAAGCGGGCACTTCCTGCGGACTTGTGACGGATAACAATGAGGTCGGCCCTCAGGGCTTCGAGGTTTCGAGCCGTGTCGAGGAGTGTCTCCCCCTTCTCAAGACTTGATGCCGAGGCCGAGATATTCACCACATCGGCACTGAGTCGCATGGCGGCCAACTCAAAGGAGATTCTGGTACGTGTGCTAGGTTCGATGAAAAAATTGACCAGTGTCTTGCCCCGGAGTGCAGGCACTTTCTTCAGGTTCCGTTCACCGACCCCTTTGAATGCGGTGGCCGTGTCAAGGATCGTCATCAATTCCTGGGCCGTGTGATCCGCCAGGGCGCAAAGATCTTTGTGTTGCCAGTTCATTGTCATCGGGAGGGAGTGGAGGTTCGGATCAGCGTTACGGAATCAGGCACCCCGTCGAGTTGCTCGAAGCGGACCCTGATCCGATCGGTGGTCGCGGTGGGAACGTTTTTGCCAATAAAGTCTGCCCTGATGGGAAGCTCCCGGTGGCCCCTGTCCACCAAGGCGGCAAGTTGGATCCGCGAAGGGCGACCAAAAGAGGCAACGGCGTCCATGGCCGCCCTGCAACTCCTCCCCGTGAAGAGCACATCATCAATGAGCACCAAGGGACGCCCGTCAAAATCCAGTGGGAGTTCCGTGAGTTCCAACATGCTTACTCTGGCACGAGTCGAGAGATCATCCCGATGCATCGAGACATCCACGACTCCCAGCGACGGAGAGACACCTTCAATCTCGGCAATATGGGAAACGATCCGCTGGGCAATGATTTTACCACGGGTAGGAATCCCCGCGATGACAAGTCGTTTCAGGTCCTTATTCTGCTCTATGATTTCATGAGCAATCCGTCGAATCGCTTTCCTGATATCGTCGGCATCCATCACCACTGACGCCTCCTCCCCCGAGAAGGCGAGTGATTCAGGGGTTTTTGTAGAGGGTTCGTGTTTCATTATCCTTGGAGGCCTCGCGGGACCTGTTTAAAGGACTCAGGTTTTCGTCCGGTTAGATCATTCCTTTTGCCGACAATCTTGCCCGGCGCCAAGCGGTTCTGTGTTTCATCATCCAATCAAGGAGAGCTCTCTCGAAGCCGATATCACGGCCCGCCTTTTCACTCTCCATCCACTTGTGACGGAGGATCTCCTCCCGCTCAGCAAGAAACTCCCTGTAAATGGTGGAGTTTTTGAGCAAGCTTCCAGCATCCGTAGATTTTAAGGTACTAGGCACTGCTAATAATATGAAGCATCACCAACCTTCCAGTCAAGTGGAAGAGGGATCCCAACTCTAATCCATCCCGCTTGATCGTAAGGAGGCACTTCTTTTCCCAATTTCAGCACGTCACTTTCTTGCCTCAAGACAGGGATGACTTAAAGTATAGTCCATGAAGTACGCAGTCATAGGAGGAGGAAATATGGGGGGTGCCCTGATCCGTGGCATGATGGCCTCTGGGATCGCAAAAGGTAATGAGATCATCATCTCCTCAAGCACTCCGGCCTCGGCAGAAAAAGCGGCTCTCTCACTCGGTGTTCTATCCTCAGATTCGAATGCAAAAGCCGTCAGTGGGGCAGGGATTGTTTTTCTCTGCGTCAAGCCCGCTCAGGCACTCTCAGTTGTGGCCTCCCTTGCCGGTGAACTGGCCGGAAAACTCCTGATCTCGATCGTTGCCGGAATCCAATCCGAAGAGCTTCATCGATCCGCCCTAGGAGCAACGCGTGTCATCAGGACCATGCCCAACACCGCAGTCAGGGTCCGCAAAGGGGTGACGGCAATCGCCCCCCACTCCTCCTGCACAAGCGAGGATCTCGATCAAGCAAGACACGTTTTTTCCTCGGTCGGTTCAGTTCTAGAAGTCACCGAGAAATCTCTCGATATCGTGACAGCTGTGAGTGGGAGTGGGCCGGCCTTCGCCCTTCTGATGCTGGAATCACTCGCTCAGGGAGGAATCACTGGAGGTCTGGATCCTGAAACTGCAAAGATTTTTGCCGCTGGAGCCTTGGCGGCAGCGGCAGCACTCGTTCTGGAAACAGGAGAGTCTCCCCGCGCCTTGCGCGAGCAAATCACAAGCCCATCGGGGACAACGGCCGCTGGCTTGGGTGTTCTCGAGGAATCAAACTTCTCCAGCATCGTGCAACAAGCTGTTCGTGCGGCTAAGAATCGGTCCGTGGAGCTTTCCAAAAAATCGTGATCTCCGTAAAACGAGCGGGCTTCCTACCCATGCTGGCCGTCATCAGCATTGCGAACGTCACTATTCCGGTGATCTCTGTAACGGCAGGGACAAACTCTTCCCCAGCCCGGATTCCTGAAGCCGTAATGTCTCTTGCATCCCGAGCCGAACGCTCATTTGCAAGCGGCAACCTCAAGGAGGCGGCGGCACTCTACGGGGAGGCCGTAAAGATATCCCCACAGTCCCCTTCCCTTCTCATCAGTTTTGCCGCGGTGGAGACCCGCCTGGGGAAGACTGCCGAGTCCAGAGCCTTGCTCCACAGGGCGCTCTCTCTCGACCTGAACAGCGGTTCCGGATGGATGCTCCTCGGGATGAATGCTCTTGAGCAGAAGGAGTATGACGAAGCTGTTGCTGATCTTCTTCAAGCCACGCTCCATGATGGAAAAAATCCCCGCGCTCACAACTATCTGGGAATGGCTGCTGGCAGAAAGGGGTGGAGCGATGCTTCGGAACAGGAATTGCGACGGGCCGTGGAACTCGATCCCGGTTATGCGGATGCCAATTTTAATCTAGCCGTTCTCTATCTACGCCGCACGCCTCCGCTCTATGAATTGGCACGCCGCCATTATCAGAGAGCACTGGATCTGGGGGCAGCCCGTGACCCAGTGATCGAGAAACTGATCGCCAAATCTGTTGTCACTCCGGCCTCCACTTCTTCAGATTCTTCGACTTCCTCACCATCGATCCAACTTCCCTGAATCCTCTCAAATGATTCCCTCTCATTCCCTACGAATAACCGCCCTCTTTCTACTCACCTGTGCCCCTATCCTTCGCTCGGCCCAACCACCTGATGTGAAGGGTGCATCGGTGGTCGTCGTCGATGCCATGACCGGCGAGGTGCTCTACCAGCGGAATCCCGATGAAAAACGGCCAGTCGGCAGCACTCAGAAGCTTCTCACCTCCCTGATCGTTGCGGAGAAGGGAGAACTCGACAAGGAAGTCACCATTGTTCCCAGTGACGAGCATGCTGAACCGACGACCCTGCAACTCAAGCCCGGAACCTCCTACACGCGGGGCACACTGCTCACCGCACTACTGGTGAAGAGCCCCAACGACGTGGCTCGAGCCTTGGGACGTGACACGGGTGGATCACTCGACGATTTTGCTCAGCTCATGAATCAAAAAGCCGCTTCACTGGGGGCAACCTCCTCCCACTTTGTGAATCCAAACGGTCTTCCGGCCGACAACCAGTATTCCACCGCAGCCGATATGTCCAGGATCGCGCGTGCAGCCTACTCCAATACTATCCTGCGCCCCATCATGGTCACCAAGTATCTTCCCTTCCGATACGCGGACGGTCGCGTCCACATGCTCCGAAACACCAATCAGACCATGCGAGAAAACTGGTTCTGCACGGGAATGAAGACGGGCTACACCGACAAGTCCAAGCACTGCCTTGTCTCAAGTGGAAGCTATAACGGTAAGGATGTGATCACGGTGATTCTCGGCAGCACGAAGGATCGCATCTTCACGGATTCTGCACGGATGCTTAAATGGGCACTGGGTCTGCCCCAGGAAACGAAATCACCGACGGTCAAGACCACCCGAAAAATCAGAAAACCATCCCCCACGCCGACTCCCCGAAAAACACATCACAAAAAGAGCTCCTCATCAGGCAATCAGCCGACGACATGAGCCGGAACTATCAACTCCAACCGGCAGAGTCCTCCGGTTCAGGAATCGACTTCGCAAAGGTTCTCAACGATCAGCAATTCGCCGCAGTCACCTCGCCACCCGGGGCTCATCTGGTAATCGCTGGCGCTGGTAGCGGCAAGACCCGCACCCTCACCTACCGTGTGGGGTGGCTCTTGGAGCAGGGATACCGTCCCGGTGAGATTCTGCTGCTCACCTTCACCAACAAGGCCGCCCGCGAAATGCTGGAGCGTGTGAACATGCTCCTTCCAGGAGCTGCTGAGGGACTCTGGAGCGGCACCTTTCACTCCATCGGGCACCGGATCCTCAGACGGCATCCGGAAGCGGTCGGATTCAATCAAGGATTCACCATCATGGATCGCGAGGATCAGGAGGAATTACTGGAGTCGGTCGTGGCGCGTCTCGGATTTCGAACCAATGACAAGCGCTTCCCGAAGGGACAGGTGCTGGCGGAACTGATCAGCCTTGGGTGCAATACCGGAGAGACGCTTCGAACTCTGCTTGCACGCCGTTACCGATATTTCATCGATCTGGAGGATCAGATTGCCCAAGTCGCGACGGCCTACGAAGGACGCAAAAAAGAGGTGAATGCGCTAGATTTCGATGACCTGCTCTCCAAGACCCATGAACTTCTGCTGACCAATCCCGAAATCGCCGCTACCTATCAACGTCGCTTCAGGGCGGTTCTGGTCGATGAGTACCAGGATACCAACAGACTGCAGGCGGGACTCATCGATACACTGGCCTCCGTTCACAAACACGTGATGGTTGTCGGTGACGATGCCCAGTCGATCTACTCGTGGAGGGGTGCCGACTTCGCCAATATCCTTGAGTTTCCAAAACGCTACCCCGACTCGGTCGTCCATCGGATTGAGACGAACTACCGGAGCGTTCCCCAAGTTCTGGAACTGGCAAATGCTTCCATTCTGAACAACCCCCGCCAGTTTAAGAAAGAGCTCCACGCCGTTCGCAAGCCGGCGATCTCCAAACCGGCGCTGGTTCCACTAGCTACCAATAACGAACAGGCCTCCTTCATCGCGCAACGAGTGTTGGAATTGCATGATGAAGGGATCGACTTCCGCGAGATTGCCGTGCTCTACCGCGCCCATTACCACTCGATGGAGATCCAGCTTGAGTTCACACGTCGAGGCATTCCGTTCGGCATCACCAGCGGGCTTCGATTCTTCGAGCAGGCTCACATCAAGGATGTGGCTTCGTTCCTTAAGTTTGCGGTCAACCCCAACGATGAGGTCGCCTTCAAGCGAATGACTCGCCTCTTGCCCGGCATCGGGTCAAAGACGGCTGAGAGTCTTTGGCAACAGGCGGTGAAACTGCTGGCAGGAGGCCGCGCCTTTCCCCTCCTTGAGAAGGGGTGCAAACCTCCCACAAAAGCCTCCGGAGGATGGTCCCAACTCGTGACCACCCTTGCCGGACTCGCTCCGAAAGGGGAACCCGCGCCACCTTCCGACATGATCACTGCGGTCATGAAGTCTCTCTACGATGATTTCATGCAGTCCAAATTCGCGAATTACGAAGCACGACGCGATGACTTGAACACACTCGCCAACTACGCGAAGCAGTTTGATCAGACCGATGAGTTCCTAGCCCAACTCACACTACTCGGAGGAACAGAGACCAGCGAGGTCACCGGTCGGGATGAAGAAGAGGACAAGGTCTGCCTTTCCAGCATCCATCAGGCGAAGGGACTCGAGTGGCAGGCGGTTTTCCTTGCCTGGCTGACCGAGGGAATGTTTCCGGGAGCCAGATCGATGGAGGAGGATACCGCAATGGAGGAGGAGAGGCGCCTCTTCTATGTCGGCGTCACCCGTTGCAAGGACGAACTCTACCTGACCTATCCGGAGCTTCGGCTGAATGCCGCCTACGGGGAGGCCTTCCAGCGTCCCTCCCGCTTTTTGGAGGAGTTACCCGAACACCTCACCGAGCGCTGGGAGGTAGCGCGAGCAATTGCACGATTCACTCCGCAGGGAGAACGCCAAAAACAACGTCATCAGCGGAGTGAATTCGATCCGGCCGACGAATCGCAGGTGCCGGAGTGGGAGGACTAGCAGGCTAGCCGATCAGCTCCCGCTCGTTCCACGGCCAATTCCACGGAACGGAGGGTTTGATCTATTACCCAAAGCACGGACGCCATCACAATACCCCCCAGAACGCTGTAAAGGATGTAGAGTGTTTGATTAAAAGACTGGAGTGGATGCGGCACCAAGCCACCACCTGTTAGAAAAATAATCAAAAAGAACGTGAGAATTGGTGCCAATGAGGGATTAGAGAATCTCAGCCAGTTGATAAACCAGACGATGGACAAGAACGCGGATAAATAAATCATCAGATTATTTGTCGAGGCACCGATGATGGATTCAAAAATGACAACAAGAAGTAATCCCGCAATCCCCATCACAAAAGTCATTGGAAGCTTCGACCTGTCACGCTGGCTGCAAAGAGTGATTCCCCAAACAAGTGTCACCATGACAAAGAAAGCAGAGGATAGATACTGGACCGCCAGCACGCCTACAAAGAGGGATATGACGGCACAGGCACCCAAGTAAATAATATCACGCACAGGAAAGCTTACGTGCGAAACCCTGTTGGCACGCGTTGATTTAGGAATGGGAAAGATAATAAAGGAAAAGGATGCGGCAAGAAGGCCGAACGAGCACCAGAATGCACGGAAGAATCCGTCAAAAACAGGCTCGTTGACGGAGCCCGAATACTGATTTAGAAGCGACCCGCTCATTCCGTAAGCAATGATGATCATTGTTGCTTCATCACGACTTTTGGATCCCAAGAAAAAAACAAGGCACACAAGGGCAAAATAGAAAGGCGTGAAAAACCAGGGAGCATCACGGAACAGCACCTCCGAGAGCATCCCTACAGCAGCCGCCATCCACAACAGGAGAAAGCGCTGCCGCATGAGGGCACGGTGGAAGGTTGGCAAGCAAGCGACTAGCGAAGCGCAAAGCAAGCCCCGGGCGGCTACAGGGTTCGGGTAAATCTCGATTGCAAACAACGTCATCCCAACAGCCAGAGTGCTCCTGAAGGCCTTCCTAACTTGTTCGTTCACGGCGCTGGGGCAAGCGGCAGATTCTTGGCAGAACCCAAAGGGGCACGAAATTCAGGGGCATCTCCTTTTTGCAGTTCTCCCACGCGTTTCAGTCCTGCCTGCACGTCACTCCCTGTCCGGACAATAACAGCGGCAGTCCCTCCCATCCTGAAGGAGTGCTCTTCGGGGGCATCAAGAATAATACGGACTGGAAAACGCTGGGCCAGCAGGATGAAGTCGAGTGTGGGAGAGACATTCTGCAGGATTCCCTGTCCTCCTGATGCATTCTGTGTCGGGGCAAACTGCGGCGTAATCGCCTTGGGAACTCCCTGGACGACACCTTTGATCTTCCGGTTCGATTCCGCCAGAAGATACACCTCCACCTCCATGCCGGGCCGAATGTTTCGCAAATCGGTCTCGCGGAAGTTAGCCAGCACATACCAGATCTTCTGATCGACGACGGAGAAGACCTGCTCCCCAATTGCGGCGTAGGCACCGGGGGTGATCTGGAGATTCACCACATAGCCATCACAGGGAGCATAGACCTTGCAGTAGGAGAGTTTCAGTTCCGCATCTCGGAGCGTCGCCTCGGCAGCCGAGCGGCGGACATTGATGTCACCTTTTTCACCCAGCAGGTTTCGGGCTTTCTCCAAGGCAGCCTGATCTTGGGCGACCTTGTCGGTGGATGTGATAGCCTCAGTCTGCGCTAGTTGGTTCTTATCGACGGTCACATAGAGATTGCCGACCAGAGCCTGGACTCGCTTGGCATAATCGACGGCGTAGGTGGCCTTGGCCTGACTCTGCTTCAATTCGGCCTCAGCAGCCGCAATCTGATCCTTGTAGGCCTGAATCTCCAATTCCGTCAGCGCAAGCTTTGCCTTCGCCTCCTCGGCTTGTGCCTCGTAGGGTCGTGCATCTAGTTCAAAGAGGAGGTCTCCCTTGTGAACCTGCTGGTTGTCCTTCACGTGGATCGCGATGATGGAGCCACCTACTTGGGGGCTCACGCCGATGACATTCGCACGGACTTGGGCATCCTCGGTGCGGGGGTTCAGGCGGATATTATGATAGACCCCCAGTGAGAGAAGAATAGCCGCCGCATAGACTGCCAACGAAAGAATGACTCCCAGGACCCTACGGACCGACTGCTTGGGATTGGCTACTGGTTCAGCCGTCCCCGGTGTCGATATCTCGGTCGTGTCACTCATCGGGCAGCAAAGAAAAGGAGCCAGCAACCGCAGGTGAGGGCGATGTAGAGCGCCGCATAAAAAAGAGGAATCGGGACAAAGAAGGGAATCATTTTTGTCCGTAGGAAGATTAGATGAAGGATCCAGAAGGCAGCTAGAGCGACCAATCCGGAGAGTAACCAGGCGGGGAAGTAGGCTCCAGCGATGTTTATCTGCGGATCACAACCCGTCATCGTCAAGAGGACGAGTAGAAGCGGAAAAATGATCCAAACATTCATTTCTTCAGATTACGGGTGGTGCGGAGACGTGGGCAACGCTAATTGATATCAGTCAGGAGATCAAAGCCCGCCATGCTTCGAGGTGGAGAGGGCGATGCGCAGGCACATGAATCCCCCCCAACATAGACCGACCAATCCGATCACCGGGATATGCCAGACCTTCGGGGGGATCCCCGAGTGAATCAGCAGGGCCGAGCAGATCAGGACGGAGGCCGCGACGATGGCATTGGCTAAACGATTGGCGATCGAGTCGAGGGTCACGCGGAGTGGCTCGATACCCTTCGCATCGATCCTGTGCTGAAGCGGGATGATCACGTCACCCCTTTTGATTCGGTTCCAGAGCATCCTGAAATCGCTCGGAAAAACCTCCAGGAAATCCACCGAGGCGGTGCCCAGTTTCTTGAGGAGTTCAATCAGGTGGGCGGGCATGTACTTTCCTGCAATGAGCTTCTCGGCATAGGGACGGCCGAGTTCGACGAAGTTAAGTCCTGGGTTCAGCGAGCGACCGACTGCCTCAACTTGGGAGAGGGCTTTGATACCAAGGTAGAAGCTCCCCTTCATCCGGAGACGGTGCGTCCTGAGAAGCTCGAGCAGGTTATTCAGAACAAGGGAGAGATTGATTTGGGAGAGGGGCTTGTTCAGGTGCTTGTCGCTGAACTCCTCGACATCGCGAAGCATCCGGTCGAAGTCCTCCACATTCCCATCCTCGGAGAGATCGATCAGGGCAAGCATCACCTGCCGGTTGTCCTTCTCACCCAGACCAGCGATCAGGTGAGCCAGATTGGAGCGGAAGCTTGGTGAGAAGGCTCCCATCATCCCGTAATCATAGAGCCCTAGCACCCCGCCGCAGGGAACTTCCGTTGAAGGAATGATTGTCATGTTCCCAGGATGGGGGTCTCCATGGAAAAAACCATGGTTGAAGACCTGCTCGTAGATCAGTCCCGAAATACTCTCCGAGAGTGCGATCGGGTCGACGCCACAGGATCGCAATTCCTCGCTCTTGGTCACGGAGTGACCCGAAATAAACTCCATCGTCAGGATCTTCTCACCACTCAGTTTTCTGAAGAGTGCCGGCACCTTGATGGCGGTGGATCCTCGGAATTGCTCCGCAAAGCGCTCCGCATTCCCTGCCTCGTGCGTAAAATCAAGCTCCTTGAGCAGCGTCTCGGCAAACTCCTGCACCACGGCGACCGGATTCAGGGAAGCAAGATCGGGAACATGCTGTTGAACGAACTTCGCCAGATCAACCAGGATGGAAAGATCCTGCTCGACCACGGGACGGATGTCGGGACGTTGAACCTTCACGGCTACAGTCACCCCCTCGCGCGTGACAGCGCGGTGAACCTGGGAAATGGAGGCCCCGGCAAGAGGCTTCTCATCGAACTCCAAGAAGGCTTCGCCAACGGTCATCCCCAACTCGCGGGCGAAGATCTCCTTGGCCAAGCTTCCCGGGAAAGTCGGGACATTGTCCTGAAGTTTGCAGAGCTCCTCATAGTAGGTGTCATCCACCAAGTCGCGTCGGGAACTCAGGATCTGACCAAACTTGATGAATGTCGGCCCAAGCTCCTCCAGAGCCAAGCGGAGGCGTTCCTGAGGTGGCTTGGAGAGGGGGCCAGTGGCATGAGTTTCCAGCACGGCGCCGCTTCCCATGACCTGCTGCCAAGCGACGAGCTTCAGGACATCCGCAAAGCCATACTTGAAAAGAATCGTCACAATCTCGTTGTAACGTGGCAATTGCGTGGCAAAACCGACAGCAGAGCGGATTTCAGTGATCACAGAGGGAGATCAAATCTTTAGCTAGATGGGAAAGCAACTTGATTTAGATCACTTCCCATGAGCTAAAGCGCGCTCAAGGAAGGGATTGAGTTCAAATGGACATCACGCCATTGTGTCTTATTGGAAATTCAATGCAAATCTGCCCAGGCATTCTCGTGAAACTTCCCCATCCAAGCAGATTCATCCATGGGCTGGTTCTGTATTCTATTTTCCAATCGGTGCTTTCCATGCCACTGGCATGTGCCAAAAGCGATACCAATCCCTTTAATGCTCTCTTTGGTGCTGAGAAATCATTCCCTCTTTCCGATCACGTCGGTTCTTTCGATCAGAACCGATCCTACGAGCTCTCCTCACTGATTGAACTCTCCCTTGCCAACAATCCCTACACCCGATCTGCCTGGTTCAACGCTCTGGCCTCCTCGGCGGCAGTAGGACAGGCCAAGGCCCCTTACTTCCCCAAGCTTACATTCAAGGCTGCGGGAGGATACGACAGTGGCTATGCGTCGGTACAAGACGGCCCGATCTACTACCAACGTACCGCGCTAAGTCCGACATTTAACCTTGAATACCTACTTCTCGACTTCGGAAGACGGTCCGCCGATGTCCGCAACACGATTGCTCTGCTAGAAGCTGCGAATCTTCAATTCAGCCGCAAAGTGCAGAGCACGGTCTTTGCCGTTCAACAAAGCTACTTTGCCCACACAGCCTCACTGATTCAACGCGACGCGGCCGTTGCTAACCTAGAACTTGCAAAGACCATCTTGGCAATGGTGGAGGATCAGAAAAAAGTCGGGCTCGCTACACAACCAGAACTGCTGGTCGCCCAAAAGACGTATACTCAAGCCCAATTTGACATGGCTGATGCCGAAAGGAATGTTCTGGTTACCTTGGGAAATGTTCGAACCGCCGTGGGACTTGAGGCCAACGCTCCTCTAAAAGTCTCCCTCACTGCAGCCCCCCCTTCCTTGGAGACTATCTCCGGCAAGGTGGATGAACTCATTAACACCGCCATCGCTCGTCGTCCGGATCTGGCTGCAAAAATTGCTGATATCCGAGCCAGCAAGGCATCGACGGACCGAGCCCTTGCCGATTTTATGCCGACCGTCTCACTGGAGGGCTCTTATCAGAATCATACTTACAACTACTCCGCCCAACAGGGAACGAATTCGGGCACCTTCAACGGCAATCATTCCTATCCCAGCGGTTTTGTGGTCATGAGTTGGGACCTGTTTGACGGATTTGAAAGGGTCGAGAAGGTTAAGAAGCGCCAAGCTGAGGAAGCCATGGCTCGTGCGAATGCGGAATCAACGCGACTCGAGACCACTCGCGATGTATGGACCGACTACAACAACTCCTTAAAAGCCCGCAAACGCGTAGAATACGCAAACTCACTCCTTTCCTCGGCCAAGGAAAACTTTGATTCCATGCAGGCGGCATTTAAAAACGGTCTTGCGACGATCACGGAATTGGTTTCATTACAAAGCGCCCTCGCGACGGCACGCTTCGAGCAGGCTGGAGCACAGGCAGATTACCTGACAAGCCTCGCATCACTCTCCCTAGCCATGGGCCAATTCTCCGTCCCATCATCAGCCAAGGTCAAACCCGCCTCACTGTAGTTTGGAAATCTAGACTGTGCCTAGAATCAGGCACGCGTTAATCCCGCCAAAGCCAAACGAGTTGGAGAGAATCTTCCTCGCTCGAGCCTCGCGTCCATGGTTAGGAATCACATCCAGCACACACTCGGGATCAGGTGTCTCGTAGTGAAGGGTCGGCGGTAGATATCCCTCCGTCATCGCGAGACAGCAGATCACTGCCTCTAGTGCACCCGTGGCTCCGAGCGGATGCGCCGTGTAGGCCTTGGTGCCACTGACGGGAATAGAAGGAGCCCTCGCCCCGAAGACCTCGTGGATACAGCGGGCCTCATTGAAATCATTGATCTTGGTAGAGCTGCCGTGGGCATTGATGTAGTCGATCTCTTCCGGATTCGTCTCCGCATCGGCAAGCGCATCCTTCATGGCCCTGATCGTAGGCTCTCCATTCGGATGGGGAGAAGTCATGTGATAGGCGTCGTTATTATGGGAGAAACCCAAGATCTCGGCATAGATCCGGGCACCGCGTGCCTTGGCGTGTTCGTACTCCTCCACGACTAGTGATGCTGCTCCCTCCCCCATGACAAAGCCGTCCCGATTCAGATCGAAAGGCCTGCACGAGACCGAAGGGTCTGCCTCACTCATGGTTCTGATGTTGGCAAAAGCTCCGTAGGTCAAAGGGCTCAAGGGGGCCTCAGAAGCTCCGGCGATCATCACGTCAGCAATCCCATCGCGGATGTAGCGGAGCGCTTCGCCAAGGGCCACGGTGCCGCTGGCACAACTGTTGGAGTTCGTTGTGCCGACTCCCTGAAATCCGCAGGTAATCGCGATATTGGAGTGGGCGGATCCTCCGAAGACCTGGAGGGCTAGGAGAGGACTGACGGCCTTGAATCCACCTTTCACGAAGGCATCATGTTCTTTCTCCGCATTCGAAATCCCGCCAAGAGCTGTTCCAAAACTCACTCCACGCCGTGGATCAGGAGACTCGGGCGAATAGGAGAGCCCGCTGTCCTCAAGCGATAGCAGGGCACTGGCCACGGCAAACTGGGCGTATCGGTCCAGACGGCGGAGCATCTTGATTGGAAAATAATTCAGTGGATCAAAGTCATCCACTTGTCCTGACGAGCGTGCTTCCAGCTCACCAAGATCGAAGCGTGTCAGCTGCGCAATGCCGCTTTTTTCAGCAAGGATCCCCCTCCAAAAGAACTCCCTGCCGGTGCCGATGCAACTGATGGGACCAACTCCCGTGATGACGGCACGGCGCCGAGTGGATCGATCGGTCATGGTTGGGCCTCCAGTAATTTTTTGAATGTCGAGAGTGTCCTGGGAGCCACCCAACCGATCATAAAGTCGCCGATGATCGGATTGGCAAGTGGCGCTAGCAAAGGCCAGCGGAATTTCAGTTTGTGATCGATCGTGATCAAGACACCAGCCGCGGTCTGTTCGTAAATCCACCTGACCTCCATCCCTTTGGTAAAAGCGCTGAGATGACGGAACCATAGCTCGGGCTTTCCCGGTTCGCGCCGAAACTCGGAGGTCCATTTGATGGGAATGGCCCCACGCATGGCCGCCATCTCGACAATACCCTCATCCGGACCACCCTCAACCCAACGAACCCAGCGGTAGTGTGGCAAATAGGCCGGCCAGCGGATAAGATCCGAGGTCATCGCGTAGATCCTCTTGACAGGTGCATCAATCAGGATGGAAGACTCGGTGTGCATCAAGACCTTTGCCCCCGCTTCTTCCGAGACCTGATGTAATGAAGCCTGGCTGCTCCGCTCCCCTCAACCTTTATGGATTTGAGCACGAAACGCTGATCCTCTGAGAGGAACCCTTGTAAGCTAGCACTCCCACCCATTACTTCCGATGCCCCCTGAATCACGGGATGGATCCGTACAAAAACTTCCCGAGCATTTTCAAATTCTATCGCTGGGTAAAATTCCGTATCAGAAATCACTCTTCCATCCACACTCATCGAAAAATCGAGCACCCGCTCCGTTGATCGGGACGATTTCATGATGGGGTGATGGAGATCAGGCTCGATCACTAGAGGCATCTTCATCTGCCTCGATTTGATGCCCGACCGCTCCTACCTGAGCCTCCATCTCACCGATCGAGACACTTCCACCATCTGCAGGCTTGTAGGTCATGTAGATGATCCCGCCGATTAATCCCCATCCAACGCTTAAGGCAAATCCTGCGATCGAAATGAGCACGGCTAGATCGACTGGCGTTCCGTAGAGAGAATTGAGCATCACGGAGAAGAGTCCCTCTCGGACTCCGATTCCGGCCAAACTGATCGGCAGGGAACTGATTGTATTGACGATGGGGATGACCGAAGTCATGGCGGCGGCTCCGGGATTTCCCACAAAGGCAAAGGCGGCAAAGATGGCCGTACCGAAGATGAAGGCATTCAACGGCATGGAGATCAGAATGGCCGCCACCACGGCTTTCCAGTCGCGTGCATAGATGGAAAAGGCCCCGGCAACATCCAAGATCGCGGCATGGCCCGGCATCTTGGCAGGGAGACGCTTAGCGAGATGAAACCGGTCGATGATGAGCCCCATGGCGATCAGACTGATGAAGGCGCAAAAGATGATGGTAACAGTCAGGAGGAAGGCTCGGATCATCGGCAGGGACATCAGCGGTTTGTAGAACCAGGCAAAGACCCCTGCGGAGACGATGATCAGGGCGAACATCCCAGCGGTACGGTCGACAATGATACTCAGAAACACAGCGCTCTTGGACTTGGGAGCCTCTCGCATCGCAAAGAATACCTTGATCAGGTCGCCTCCCACACCCCCAGGGAGACAGAGATTGAAAAACATCCCGATCATCACGAGTTTCCAAACGCGAAACCATTCGAGGGAGATCCCCTGTACCTTCATGAGAAGCTGCCAGCGGAAAGCACCGCAAACCAGCACTAGGCCAAAACAGAGGAATCCGGGAATCAGCCAGAGGAGATTGGCCGTGTGAAGGGCCTGAACCATTTGGTGACGCCGCACCGGATCGTGAAAGAGCAACCAGAGGAGCAGGAGCGTCACGCCCGCCTGCACAAGTGTCATGATGGTTTTTTTGAGATTCATTAAGAAAAGAGGTTCTTCCAGCGGGTCAACGCCGACTTGATGGAATCGGGCGAGGCCTCGGGAGATAGTTCTAGAATGTAGGGAAGGGATGATGGCAGAAGAGGAACCAGGCGGTCGAAGGGAATCTCGCCTTCAAAAGGTACCAAGTGATCCTCATCAGGCCACGTGGCATCCTGAAGATGAGCGCCAACCGCATAGGGGGCGATCTGCGACAGCCATTGCTCATGATCCAGCAGACCAAGGTGATGTCTCATCTGGGCATGTCCGAAATCATGCCAGTACCGCAAGCGTGGGGAATCAAAGCGCTGCAAGAGCGCCAGTAACTCCCTCTCCGTGGGGACCGCTTCGTAGTTGCTGCGATTCTCAACCACCAGGGTGATGTCCAGTTTCACGGCCTCCTCAAGAAGGACCTCAAGAGCGGCATTCATCCGGTTGAGGTACACCCTTGCGTGCTCCTCGCGCTTTCTGACCGCAGCCAGCTTCAGCCGGTTGTAGTCCCGGTCGGCAACGCCCTTTTCCCGCAATCCTTCAAGAAGGGAGCGCGTCATCCCGCGGAGCGGAAGGATCCGGCCCAGATGAAGCACCACGAAACTGGCACCAAACTCCCGGGCCGTAGCCAGTGACTGAAGAGTCAGCTTGATCGCGCGTTCCCTCTCGGCGGGACGATGGGATGTGAACTCATAGCAGTCGGGATTATCGTTCAGAATCTCGACAGGCATCGGGCAAAAATTGTGCACACTGATCACCTTGAACCCTCCCCTTGCGTAGGCCTCCCTGATCCCGTGCAGCTGCGATACCGAAAGCCCATGACCTAGCTCGATCGTCTCAAAGCCGAGGCCCACGATCTCCTCCACGATTTTGTTGCCGTCATGGTGACGGCTTGCATTCCAGTTGGTGGAGAAGGCGAGCATTGGAAAACGAGTCGGATTAAAAAGGGAGATGGAGACAATTAAGAACTTCTTCAGCCGTGTCGAGCCCGCTGGCAAGGGCTGAGTCAATGCTTGCGTGAGCCACCTGATCACCTGTCAGCCAAAGGTTGGGGAGTGGCCGTCTCTCGGGACGGGACTTCATGAAGCCAGGGGCTTGCGAGGGAAGGGCCTGGCGGATCCTGACTTCTTGTAAAAACTCCCATGCGGCAAAGGAGGGCAGCATGGCCTTTATCTCAGCCCTGACCCCGGAGAGAAAAGTTTCCAAGTCCTCTATTTCATTGTCCCCATCACTCCCTAACGGAGGGTGCAGAACGGTTGCTGACAGCAAACGCTTCCCCTTGGGGGCATACTCCGGGGCTGTGTTCGTGAGATCAGTGAAGTGCGTGACGAGTCGTCTCTTTTCCAAGGAGCCAGAACCCGATTCGGGAAGCACCAGGAGCCTCCCTTCGTAAAGCGGGTTATCTCCCGTGAAGTAAAGGGTCGACACCTCCATCCAGGGGCGTCCTGTTGAGTCAGACGCACCAAGTAATCGAAGGGATGTCCGCTCGTCGGTTGCGAGAATTAGAAGATCACAGGGAATACTCTCCCCATTCTCAAGCCTCACCGCAGATACCCTTCCCTTATTCCGCTGAAGCAATTCCACCTTGGCCCCGTAGCGCAAACGATGGGAGGGAAGGCGTGATGCCAACTGCTTCGGAATAGCACCCATACCTTCGGCTGGAAGGAGTGCCCGTCCAAACGCGAATTTCTTCAGATCGTAGCGGAAGATCGAGGCGTCGCTACCAAGGCTGCTATCAAGAAAGACACCACCAAAAAAGGGCTTCAAAAAATTTCCCGTGATCGACCCATCAAGCCCCAGTCGCTGAAGTTCCTCCATGGTCGAGAGACCGGCCTCCCTGCCGAGAATTGAGGTGTCAGATCGCAGAATCTGGGATCCGGCATACAAGCCCAGGGTGATTTTCTCGCGTAACGAAAAAGACTTTGTGGCTACTGCCGCAAGGAACCACGAGGGGTGATGGAGGGGATTAAGCAGGCGCTCCCATCCTTCTTCACCAGCAAGCAAAGCGCCACTTTCAAAATAACGGGGTTTCAGTTCCTCAAGATCAAGTAACCGTCGTGCGATGGGGTACGAGTCGAGCAATACCTGAAATCCCTGGTCAATCCGATACCCCTCCGGGGTGAGTTGTGTCCTAACACGGCCCCCGGGGATACATTCGGACTCAAGCATCAACCACTCCACCCCAGCCTCCTGCAACCGCCTTGCACAGGCCAGGCCTGCTAGACCAGCCCCCACAATGATCACTTTGGCAGGAGATTTAGTCGGGTTTGTGATTGATTCGCCTTGGTTGGAAGACATCACGAGAAACCAAAAGGAACAGGAGGACCCAAGTCAAAGGAATTACCGGGTCCTCACGAGATCATCGCATTGCTCGCTTCCGCATCTCAGACAATCACAGGGTCAAGTTGCCAGATTTCACGGGCATACTCGGCAATCGTCCGATCGCTTGAGAACTTACCCATGCGGGCGGTGTTCAGGATCGCCATCTCGGCCCAACGGGACTTGTCACGGAAGGCGATATCCACGCGCACCTGGGCGTCGCTGTAAGAGCGGAAGTCCGGCAGGCAGAGGAATGGATCACTAAAGACAAGATTGTCACGCAACATGTTGAAGACACCGTGAGACTCATCAGGGGTGAAATAATTGGATCCAACCCAATCCACGACGGCTTTCAACTCCTCATCGGCGGATAGGAAGTCATTCGGGTTATAGCCCTTCTTCCAGAGTGCTTCGACCTCATCGACGGTCATGCCGCAAATGAAGATATTCTCATCGCCGACCTCTTCCTTGATCTCGACGTTGGCTCCATCCAGCGTTCCGATGGTCAGCGCCCCGTTGAGCGACAACTTCATGTTACCCGTTCCTGAGGCCTCCTTGCCTGCTGTCGAAATCTGTTCCGAGAGATCAGCTGCGGGCACAATCTTCTGAGCCAGCGAGACGCGGTAGTTGGGAAGGAAGACGACCTTCAGCTTTCCGTTGATCCGTTTATCCGCATTGATCTTTGCACCGATGGCATTGATCGCCTTGATGATGTTCTTGGCCAGATCATATCCCGGGGCAGCCTTTGCCCCGAAAATGAAGACCCTCGGGGAGAGATCGAGACCAGGATTCTGCAAGAGGCGCCTGTAGAGGGCCAGGATATGCAGCAGGTTCAAGTGCTGACGCTTGTACTCGTGAAGACGCTTGATCTGAACGTCGAAGAGCGCCGAGGGATCGACCTCGATGCCGCACTCCTTCCTGATGATGGTGGCAAGATCGATCTTATTGGAATGCTTCACCTCCATGAACTGCTTCTGGAATTCGGGATCCTTGGCGTACGCCTCGAGCCCTCTGAGTTCGGCAAGATTGCGCTCCCACCCGCGCCCGATCTTGGAAGTGATCAGTTTACTGAGTCGAGGATTGCAGGCCAAGAGCCAGCGACGCGGGGTAATCCCATTGGTCTTATTATTGAATTTCCCGGGATAAAGGGCGTCGAATTCAGGGAAAAGGTCCCTCTTGAGGAGTTGGGTATGGAGCGCAGCCACCCCGTTGACGGAATGGCTGCCGACGACCGAGAGATTCGCCATGCGGACCATCTGGGAATGCCCCTCCTCAATCAGGGAAAGCTTCCTGACCATCTCCATGTCACCGGGCCACATCGCCTCCACCTCCTCAAGGAAGAATTTGTTGATCGCGAAAATGATCTGCAAATGCCTTGGCAGAACCTTTTGGAAGAGACCGACGCTCCATTTTTCGAGGGCTTCAGGAAGGAGCGTGTGATTCGTGTAGGCAAACGTCCTGGTAACGATCCCCCAGGCCTTTTTCCAAGGCAGTCCATAGACATCATGAAGGAGTCGCTGAAGCTCCACGACGGCAATGGCGGGGTGCGTGTCGTTCAGTTGAATGGCGACCTTATCAGGAAATTCGTTCCAATCCTCGTTGTTCTTGCGAAACCGGCGGATGATATCCTTGAGGGAGCAAGCGACGAAGAAATACTGCTGGATCAGACGAAGCTCCTTGCCGCTCTCGGTCTTGTCGTTGGGGTAGAGGACCTTGGAGATCATCTCGCTGGCGTTTTTGTCGCGCACCGCCTCGTCGTAACCGCCGCTATTAAAGGCCTCGAAATTGAAGTCCTCGGCAGCCTTGGATGACCAGAGCCTGAGAAAGTTGACAGTGTTGGTTCCATATCCCGGAATCGGAATGTCATAGGGAATGCCGATCAGCTTCTTGGTATCCGTCCACTTGCGGACATAGTTACCAAGGTCGTCGAAGACATTTTCTACCTGACCGTAGAGCTCGATCTCCGTGGTATGCTCGGGGCGGACGATCTCCCATGGTGTTCCGTACTTCATCCAGTCATCGGGAAGCTCGACCTGATAACCGTTGCGGAATTCCTGTTTGAACAGTCCGTATTGGTAATGAATGCCATAACCGATCGCCGGCAGGTCAAGGGTAGCTAGGGAATCAAGGAAACAGGCGGCAAGCCGTCCAAGACCTCCATTGCCCAACCCCATGTCGTACTCCTCCTCTCGGAGTTCGTTGAGATCAAGACCGAGTTCCCGGATGGCGTGCTCCATGTTCTGGTAGATGCCGGCACTATGGAAGCTATTGATGTAGAGGCGACCCATCAGGAACTCCAGGGAGAGGTAGTAGAGCCTCTTCACGTTGCCGTTTCTATGCTTGGTCTGGGTTGCCATCAGGCGCTCAATGACGAGGCACTGGACCGCCTTGGAGGTGGCCATCCACCAGTCACGCTTGGAGGCGGTCTTGGGATCACGGGCCAGCCCGAAATTAAGCTGGTTGGTGATCAAGGCCTTCAGCCCTTGGACAGAGGTATCGATACTCGAGTGGAAGTCGGAGGAGGATGTCATTTGTGATGAAGGTGGTGAAAAGGATCGGGGCAAAGCAGGAAGAGAATATCGGTTACGGAGGGACGCTTGGCCCACCGTGATCGTTAAAATCTAACACAGCATACCTGGGAGGAAGCAAACTCTGTTCCAAGTTCCCCAAATTCATCCTGCATATTCCCAAGTTGACGGGGCTTGGATTGCACAACTCACTGATGTAGCCTTCAGGTAACTATGAAGTATCGCACTCTGCAGGGATCTGACCTGAAAATCAGTGAAGTAGGTTTCGGCCTCTGGACCGTCTCGACCGGTTGGTGGGGCACCTACACTGATGATGAGGCTGTGGAATTGATGCGTCTTGCTCTCGATCAGGGGATCAATCTCTTTGATGCGGCGGACACCTACAGTAACGGACGCAGCGAGGAACTCATTGCAAAAGCCTTCCCGGGGAGTGAACGCTCCAAGGTTATTATTGCCACCAAGGTAGGATACGACTTCCTGAACCATGGAGACGGTCGGCGCGGTCAGAAGGAAATACCACAGAATTTCAGTCCCGAGGCGATCAGGCATGCGGTCGAGTCGGCCCTCCGCCGCCTTGGAACCGATCACATCGATATCCTTCAACTTCACAACATCCGTGAAGATCAGGTGAACGACGATGCTCTCTGGGAGGTGATGGAGGATCTTCGCTCAGAGGGGAAATTCCGCCACGGAGGGATCGCTTTGGGGCCCGCCATTGGATGGCTCGGTGAAGGCGGTTCGGCAATCGCCCGTCGCAAGCCCGAGGTCGTTCAGCATATCTACAATCTTCTGGAGCAGCACCCCGGCTCCGATCTCCATAAAATTGCCGAAGCAACCGGTGCCCCCACTAGGTTTTTAATCCGAGTTCCCCACTCGTCGGGAATGCTCGAAGGAAAGTACACAGCTGAGACCGTTTTTCCTCCAAATGATCACCGGAACCACCGCCCCCGGAGCTGGCTTCTCAACGGTGTGAAGAAAATCGAGCAACTCCGTTTCCTCGAGAGGCCGAACCGCACTATGGGACAGGCTGCAATCCAGTGGTTGCTGGAAGACCCAAGGACACTCTCGGTCCTGCCAAATATCTACAATGCGGAACAGATCAAGGAATTCGCCGCAACATCGGAGTGCCCTCCCCTGCAGCCTGACGAATTGGAACGGATCAAGGGTCTGGTTTCGGGACACTTCGGCCTCGAACCCGAGGAGTCGAAGCAGAAGGGCGACATGACGTTGCCTGCCGAACTGGAGGCGATGATCTCCGGTTTGGAGAAAGAATGAGTGATTCCTCAGACAGCATTCCGAAGAAGGGTTCAATCGACGGGTTGACTCATCCTCTTGACGGTCTCGATCAGCGCCCTGCGATGTATCTCTTCGATTTTGACGGGACCATTGCCGACACCAGGAGTGTGGCTCATGGCATCCTGAATGACATGGCGCAGGAGTTCGGATTCAAGGAACTTCCCTTGGAACATCTGGAAGCTGCCCGTGACATGGGAACAAGGGAGTTCATCCGGCACCTGGGGATCAGCAACTGGAGAGTTCCCTCGATCGCAAGAAGGGGGCTTCAACTCCTTCATGAACGCATCGATCAGGTAAATCCAATCATCGGCATGCCGGAGGTCCTCTCATCCCTTCACGGACAAGGTCACCGCATCGGTATCCTGACCTCGAATTCCGAAAGCAATGTCGCCGAGTTTCTGCGTCGGCACGACCTTCCCTACTTTCATTTCGTGAGAACCTCCTCAAAGCTTTTTGGCAAAAGCCGGGAAATGAAAAAAATCCTGCGCGCCGAAAAGGTTACCCCGGAAGCAGTTCTCTATGTCGGGGACGAGACTCGGGACATCGAGGCAGCCCACGAAACCGGGCTTCGAATGGCGGCAGTCACCTGGGGATATAACTCTCCTGGAGCGCTGGCAGCGCTCAACCCCCACCATCTCATCGGATCTCCCCATGAACTCCTTGATCTCGGAAAGGAGCAACGATGAAAGGTGCTGCTCCGGCCCGCCTCCGTCTGGATCAGCACCTGCATGAGGCCGGACACTTTGATTCCCGCGAAAAAGCCCAACGGGCAATCCTCGCTGGCCAAGTGACCGTGGGAGGCCAGATAGCCGACAAACCGGGCACCAAGGTCAGTCCTCAAAGCGAGATCCTGATCACGGGCAGGGACCGCTATGTCGGACGCGGAGGCCATAAGCTCGAGGGAGCCATCACCGGTTTCGGTATCGACGCAACGGGGATGTCCTGTCTCGATCTGGGATCCTCAACGGGGGGATTCACGGACTGCCTCCTTCAACATTGGGCCGCCCATGTCACCGCTGTCGATGTCGGACGGGGACAGCTTGCCTGGTCACTGCGGCAGGATCCTCGCGTCGAGGTCCGCGAGGGGATCAATGCCCGTTATCTGACATCTTCGGATTTCGACCGCCGCTTTGACCTGATTGTTGGAGATTTAAGCTTTATTTCATTGACGAAAATCCTGCCCGCAGCCTTTGAGTTACTGAACCAAAACGGCTCCATGATTGTCCTGATCAAGCCACAATTTGAACTTTCCCGTGCCGAAATCGGCAAGGGAGGGATCGTGCGAGACGCCGAGGCCAGGCAACGTGCCGTCGAGTCGATCCGATCTTGGGTCATAGCGGCGGGACACCGCTTTGACCGAGTCATGGAATCTCCCCTACCCGGCACCTCGGGCAACATCGAGTTCCTGGCCCTCCTGAGGCGGGGTGATTCATCCGTACCACTACCAGAATGATCATCGGACTCATAGCCCATGCCGGGAAAGAGGGAGCCGGCAACTTGGTGCAGACCATCACCACCGAACTGGACCGGAGGCAGGCTCACTATTTACTGGAAAAGCAGACCGCTGCCCTTGTCGGAAAAATAACCGACCTCGATGAGAACACCCTCGCCGCAAAATGTGACCTCCTGATCGTCATGGGTGGCGACGGGAGTATCCTGAGGGCCCTCCATCGCTCAGGTGGTCACATACGTCCGATCCTTGGAATCAACATCGGATCGCTAGGATTCCTGACATGCCTTGGGTCGGACGAATATCTGCGTGCGGTCGACTGTGCACTGGGAGGAAATTATCTCCTGAGTCAGAGAAGCCTGTTGGATGTCACGATTGCAGGCCCGGAGGGGATCGTTCCCCTGGAACGCGCCCTCAACGAGGTGACGATCAGTCGTGGCGAACGCTCCCAATTGGTGAAGTTGCAGGCATCCGTGGGGGGTGATGCTCTTACGGAATACCATGCGGATGGACTTATTATAGCCACCCCAACGGGATCCACCGCCTATTCGTTGGCGGCCGGAGGACCGATCCTCATGCCTGATAGCGGAGCCCTCGTCATAACACCCGTCTGCCCCCACGTCCTTAGCAACCGGTCATTGGTCATCTCGGACAAAAGTGAGGTCATCATCCGGGCTGTAGGAACTCAGGAAGTCTTTGTAAGCGTTGATGGTCGCCCTCCCCATGCCCTTAAACCCTCGCAGCATGTCCTGATGAAACTCTCCCCCATGACGCTTCCCTTGGTCATGATGCCTGGGACCAGTTTCCCCGACATTCTCAGGCAAAAGCTCAAGTGGACGGGCAGCAATGTCTAAATGGCAACTCATGAAAACCCTTTCTGAATCACTCCTTCCCAAAGATACCCATCTTCTGCTGAAAGGCTCCAATCCAGGAGATATCCTCGAGGAACTTCTATTACCGCTACGACACGACTCCAGGGTTCGTGATTGGGAAGTCTTCCGGTCATCCCTTGTGCCCTCACCATCGGCCGCAACGCCCGGCGATGATTCCTGCATCATGTCACTGCATCACTGCCGTACGGACAGCATCTCCTCGCTGGTCCTGGCAGCTGGAAAATCACAATCCGGAATTGCCACATCTGAAACGGGCATCAAAACCCATCTTTACTTTATTGCGGGAATTCCAAGTGCCCTGAATACCGAGTACCTTCGAGTCTTGGGGGCTATCTCACGGGTCTGCAGGGATCCGGACTCCATCACCGAACTCTTGGCGGCCACGAACCCCGTCGATTTTATTTCCATTCTGGAAAAGGGTTGCAGTCGATGATGCGCTCCTCTGAAGCCATGCAAACAGCCTCCCCTGACCAGCATGCACTGTTGGAAGTTCGTGATCTCAAGGTTCACTTTCCAATCTACTCGGGCCTACTGCGCCGCAAAACAGACTCCTTCAAGGCGGTGGATGGCGTGAGTTTCAACGTTCCCGCCGGTAAAACAGTCGGACTGGTCGGTGAGAGTGGTAGCGGCAAGACAACGATTGGTCGCACGCTCGTCAAGTTGATCTCCCCGACCTCGGGAAAGGCCTTCTGGAAGGGAAAGGAGATCCTCTCTATGAGTGAAAAGGAGTTCCGCCCCCTCCGCCGGAAGATCCAATATATATTTCAAGACCCCTTCGGCTCCCTGAACCCGCGCATGACCGTGGGAAAGATCATCGGTGAAGCCCTTGAGATCCATTTTGCTGATCTAGATCGAACCCAGCGTACGGATCGTGTCGAGAGCCTCCTTCAACGCGTCGGCTTGAAGGGTGACATGATGCACCGGCACCCCCATGAATTCAGCGGTGGTCAGCGACAGCGGATCGGCATTGCCAGGGCGCTTGCCGTGGAACCAGAGTTCCTCATCTGCGACGAACCGGTCAGCGCGCTGGATGTCAGCGTGCAGGCACAGATCGTGAATCTCCTCCAGGATCTGCAGGAGGAACTTGGACTGGCTCTCCTCTTCATCGCGCATGACCTCGCCGTTGTGGAGCACATCAGCGACTTCGTCCTTGTCCTGCACCGGGGTAAAATCGTCGAGTCGGGCCCTGCCCGCGATGTCCTGGAACATCCCATTGATCCTTACACCCGCGATCTCTTGGCCGCAGTTCCACGTCTTGAGGAGCCCCTTCGTTCATGAACACCCTCATGCTGGCACGCAAATTCCGTGCAATGAACAAGCTCCTGCTCATCCTCACCATGGCGCTGGGCTTCTTCGGGATCTATGCCATTTACAGTGCGACATGGATGCGTGACACCCCTTTCTGGACAAGCCAGATCCGCTGGTTACTGATCTGCTTCCCTGTGTTTTTCTTCATCTCGTTCACCGACTATCGCTGGGTACGGATGGGAGCCGTGCCTATCTACATCGTCAGTGTCATCCTGCTGATCCTTGTTTTTTTCATCGGGGTGAAGGTCTTTGGAGCACGAAGTTGGCTTAACCTTGGCTTTGGTAACTTCCAACCCTCCCAGATGGCTATCTTTGGAGGGGTCTTGATCTTCGCCCTCTTCCTGAATGATTCCCAAGAGATGAATCCCGTCCTGAGGATCCTCGTCTGCCTGGCACTGACTGCAGTTCCCTGTGTATTGATCCTTATCCAACCCTACCTTGGCGGAACTCTTGTTTGGTTGCCTGTGCTCTTCGCGATGCTCTTTGTCGCAGGCGTTCAGGTTCGTTATCTGGTGACACTTTTTCTGCTCGGCGTTGCCCTGATTCCACTCGTGGTCAACTTCGGCCTAAAACCTTACCAAAAGGATCGCATCCTGATCTTCCTTGATCCCTCCCTCGACCCACGCGGCGCGGGATGGACAATCAACCAATCGCTCAACGCCATAGGAAGCGCCGGTTTTTGGGGTAAGGGATTCAAGGCCCACAACACGCTCAACGAGCTGGGCTATCTCCCCAGTACCATCGTTCATACTGATTTCATCTACTCGGTCTTCGGGGAGCAACACGGCTTCATCGGCGCCATACTTCTCATCTCATCCTTTGCGGTACTCCTGCTGAGCGGTCTTTATATAGCTTCTCAGGCCGAGGATCAGCTGGGAAGACTGCTGTCCGTCGGAATTGTCATGTTACTCTTCACCCACGTCTTCATGAACATCGGTATGACGGTCGCGGTCACTCCGATCACCGGACTCCCCCTTCCCCTGGTCAGCTACGGAGGATCCTTTCTACTGATCACGATGGCCTGTCTTGGCCTGCTTCAGAGCATCTGGATTCACAGGAAGTTGGTGTATTAGTCGGGGATTGCTAATAGCGAAGGTGATCGGGCATCTTCTATAATCGTTCCGTCGTCCTTTACTCACTTTCCCACCTTTCACTTTTCACTTTTCCACATGCGCATTCTCTCAGGCATCCAGCCCACGGGGCTTCCCCACCTGGGGAATTACTTCGGCATGATGAAACCTGCCATTGAGTTGCAGGAAAAAGGGGAGGCCCTCTACTTCATCGCAGACCTTCATGCGCTCACCACAGTGCGTGATGCAGGGGCCTTGCGTCAGAATACCCGCGAGATCGCCATCGACTTCCTTGCTTGTGGGCTTGATCCGAAGAAAGCATGCCTCTTTCGTCAGAGCGACATCACCTGTATTCCGGAACTCTCCTGGATTCTCTCGACTGTTACCCCCATGGGCCTGCTGGAGCGGTGCCACTCCTACAAGGACAAACTAGCCAAGGGCCTTCATGCATCACTCGGCCTCTTCTCTTACCCTGTTCTCATGGCTGCAGACATTCTTGCCTACGACAGCGATGTCGTCCCGGTAGGGCGCGACCAAAAACAACACCTCGAAGTGACCCGTGACATCGCGGTGAAGATCAATGAACTCTATGGGGAGATCTTCAAGCTGCCAGAAGCCATGATCCGTGATGAATCGGCAGCCCTTCCCGGCACCGATGGGGCCAAAATGAGCAAGAGTTACGGAAATACCGTGGAGCTCTTTTTGGAAGAGGCCCTACTTAGAAAAAAGATCATGGCAATCCAGACCGACTCCACCCCCGTGGAGTCCCCGAAGCCAGTCGAGGGATCGGCGATCCTGGGCATCTATCGACATGTCTCCTCACCCGCCGATTATGCCGCTATGGAGGCTGACTTTCTGGTCGGAGGAAAAGGATACGGAGACTTAAAAAAACGTCTTTTTGCCGGTGTTTGGGAGCACTTTGCCCCCATGAGGGAGGAGCGTGTGCGCATCGCTTCCGATCCTGGCGAAGTTGATCGCATCCTCAACGAGGGTGCAAAGCGCGCCGCTGAAATCGCTACCCCTGTCATGGATAGGCTCAGGAAAGTAATCGGCCTGAGATAGATCCCCAGAAGGCTCTGGTATAAAGACTTGCCCCGTGCGGGTTGTGTGATAAATTCTATTTATTGACGCGGGGTGGAGCAGCCCGGTAGCTCGTCAGGCTCATAACCTGAAGGTCGTAGGTTCAAATCCTACCCCCGCCACCATTTTTATGGAGCCAATCTAGGCCCGATAACGCATCTTAGCTCTCATGCGATTTTACACCAAGCGAAGGAAGATGCCCTCGATCACGGTCGTTTCACTGATCGACATCCTGGCGATCCTGTTGATATTTTTTATCGTGACCACCACGTTTAAGGATCGTCTTACTCAACTGCAAATCAATCTTCCGGAATCCAAGACCGCAGCGACAACATCCGCAGTTCAAAAAAAAGCAGTCATTCTCGGGATCAAAGGACAGGATAAGATCACTCTGGATGGGAAACCGGTTACACCCGCTGGGATCCCTGCAGCCATCAAGTCAGCACAGAAGGAGAATCCGGGATGCTCCATCATCATGCAGGCCGACAAGGAGGCCCCCTTCGGCACCGTGGCGTCCGTACTGGATGCATTGCAGGGGGCAGGGATCAAGAATATTCCCGCCGTGGCAAAATCTATCGGCAGATAAAGATTTCTTTTCCTTAATAAAGTCATGGGACGTTACAAGAAGCATAAATCCTCCACCATCAAACCGTTGGAAGTCGTGAAGTACGGTCACCCTGCCCTGCGTAGCAAGGGACGGAAAATCGAAAAGATCGACGAGTCCCTTCTTACACTGGCAGAGGAAATGATCGAGACCATGTACGAGGAGGATGGCTGCGGCCTTGCCGCCCAACAGGTCGGGCGCTCGCTCCAACTCGCGGTGATCGATGTCATGCCGGCCTTTGAGGATCGTCCCAGTCGTGCCTGGGTTGGTGGCAGGGAGATTGAGGTCGGGTCCCTCATGCCGCTTGTGATGATCAATCCCGAAATCCACGCTGTGGGCGACGAGAGAACCATTGAGACCGAAGGTTGCCTCAGTATGCCGGGTCTCCACAACGGAGTGGAGCGTCCCGCCCGGGTCCGTGTCGTGTGTCAGGATATCGACGGGAGCACGCTCGACTTCGAGGCAGAGGGACTTCTTTCACGAGCCGCCCAGCATGAGGTTGACCATCTTCACGGCATCCTCTTCATTGATCATCTGTCCGCGGAGGCTCTCGCAGAGCATCAACATCTGCTCCACAAGCTTCAGGCAAAGGCTCCGCCTTTTTAGGATTACAGCGACACTTGGACACTAACTGTTTCCAGTTTGATAAAGATTTGGGGGGGTAATTCAATTAAATGTACTTTTCAGTTATTAGTTTTTAATAAAAGTTTAAGTTTATGAAATGGTTCTTTCAGCTGTTTACAATACTACTAAGTTGTAGCACTTTGGCACAGACAGATTTAAAAGTGATAACTTCAACTAATAAGAATAACTTAATCGATCCGATTGATTGGATTGTAGCACATAAAGAAGACAGACCAGATCAGGTGATTCTGATCAAAAAGACTGAAATTCCGATTTTTATGGATGGAAAGAGAATTGGTTCAGCAATAAAACCAATCGGCAGTTTCTTTCATCTCGATGACCTCAATAAGAATGAGATTGTATCCCTTATTAATGGAGTTTCGATTTCGATCCCTATTGAAAATACAAATTTGCTGGATTTAGCACAAAAGGCCTTTGAAAAATCTCAAAAAAATATCAGTTTCATGCGTGATCTTGAAAAGCAACAAATTCTCGCCACCGAGACGATTAAGGACAAGTTAACCCACAATCCAATTAACTCGGATGAACTTATGGAACTCTATTCAAAGTATCCAAGTGAATTGCTTTCGATCCTTGAACATCAAGACATCGAATTAACGGGACTTGTAACTAGGGTGGTTGTCAGTGGTCTCGAAAACGATCGTGCCGATATCACACTCTCTCAGAATAAGTCAAAAAAAATTTCTATTTTCTGTGACTTAAAAAGCACTCATCATTTAGTTGCTACAAATAATAGCAATGGATATCATAATAGATTCGATAAATTTAACGATCAACTCATATTTACCTGTTGGAAGGGAAATGACTATAAATTACTTCATCACCGTGCAACAACATCTTTTGGTGAAAAATTAATTAACGTTAAGAATGGAGAAAACTCATCTATCTTAGTTTGCTCTGAGAATACCAATATTAAACCCATTTGGGTTCACCTAAAGAGCAACAATGGGGCTAATTTAGTTTTTGAAGCGGTAAGTCATATTTGACTTATCTTTAGACAAACTTAAACCTGAACGGGTAGGCAGGAGCAAAAGATATTCCGATCCCCGTAGACATTGTCCACACGTGAGACGGAGGGCCAGAACTTGTGGTTCTTTAGCCAGGGAGCCGGATAGGCGGCCTGCGTGCGCGAATAGGGTCTTGCCCACTCATCGGCAGTGACTGTGAGGGCCGTGTGAGGGGCACGCTTAAGGGGATTGTCGGCTTTATCGAGTGTACCCTTTTCGATGGCAATGAGTTCAGCATGGATTGCAATCATGGCATCACAGAATCGGTCCATCTCCTCCTTAGATTCGCTCTCGGTTGGCTCGATCATCAGTGTTCCAGGGACTGGCCAACTCATGGTCGGTGCATGGAATCCGTAATCCATCAAGCGCTTGGCCACATCCTCCACCTCAACCCCGGCCCGCGTCTTCCATTCACGCAGATCGAGGATGCACTCATGGGCAACGGTTTCGTTGGCACCCTTGTAAAGGATCGGGAAGAAGGACTCCAAGCGCTTGGCCATGTAGTTGGCGTTCAGGATGGCAATCGCACTAGCCATGGCGAGGCCGTCAGGTCCCATCATGCGAAGATACATCCAGCTGATCACACAAATGCTGGCACTCCCCCAGGGAGCCGCACTGACCTCGGTCACCGCCTGGGATCCACCCGTTGGGATCACGGAGTGCCCGGGAAGGAAGGGTGCAAGGTGCTCGGCAACACCGATCGGTCCCACACCAGGACCTCCTCCTCCATGAGGGATACAGAAAGTCTTGTGGAGATTCAGATGGCAGACGTCGGCACCGATATCACCGGGACTGCAGAGTCCCACCTGTGCGTTCATGTTGGCCCCGTCCATGTAGACCTGACCGCCCGCCTCGTGAACCATTGTGCAGATTTCCTTGATCCGTGACTCAAAGACTCCGTGCGTGGAGGGATAGGTCACCATGAGTGCGGCAAGCCGGTCGCGATGGAGCTCGACCTTGCTCTTCAGATCATTCACATCGACATTCCCCTCATCGTCGCAGGCAACCCCGACGATTTCCATACCAACCATCGCCGCACTGGCCGGGTTGGTCCCGTGGGCGGATAGGGGGATCAGACAGACCTTGCGATGGTGATCGCCTCGGGAACGGTGATAGGCCCGGATCACAAGCAATCCCGCATATTCACCCTGAGAACCTGCATTCGGTTGGAGGGAGACGGAGTGGAATCCGGTGATCTCGGAGAGCCACTGCGCCAGTTGACGGAAGATGATTGCGTACCCCTGCGTCTGGGAAGGAGGCACGAACGGGTGGAGCGAACCGATATGTTCCCAGGTCACAGGCAGCATCTCGGCTGTGGCATTCAGCTTCATCGTGCAGGATCCGAGGGGGATCATCGAGGTCGTGAGGGAGAGATCCTTGGCCTCAAGACGACGAAGATAGCGGAGCATCTCAGTCTCGGTGTGGTGGGTATTGAAAACGGGATGTGTAAGAAATTCGGAGGAGCGACGCAGATCATCGGGCATCTGCCAGGAAATCGGATTATTTCCGATAACCCCGGAACCTTTGCCAAAGAACTCAACGAGGTGATCGATGCTTACGGAAGTCTCATCAAGGGAGATTGTCACGGCATGATCTCCCATGAAGCGGAGATTGATGCCAACCTTCTCGGCACGGGAGCGCAAGGAGGCCGAATCCGCCGGCGTGACATTGACCCGGACGGTATCGAAGAACGGGGCGCCTGCCACGGACCAGCCTGCTTTGGCCAGGGTGGCGGCAAGTTTCAAGGCATGAAGATGAATCTTCTCTGCAATCACGCGAAGTCCCTTTGGACCGTGATAAACGGCGTACATGGAAGCGATCACGGCCAGCAGAACCTGAGCCGTGCAGATGTTGCTGGTCGCCTTCTCGCGGCGGATATGCTGTTCGCGTGTTTGGAGCGTGAGTCGGTAGGCGGGATTTCCATCGGCATCACGCGAAACGCCCACTAATCTACCCGGTAGTCGACGCTTGAATTCATCTCGAACCGCAAGATACGCAGCATGAGGTCCTCCATAGCCCATCGGCACCCCGAAGCGTTGCGTTGAGCCCACCACGATATCAGCACCCATTTCTCCGGGGGGCTTGAGGAGTACTAGGGCTAGTGGATCGCTGGCCACGATAGTAAGACCACCAGCGGCATGGATTTTCCCGATTGCCAGAGAGGGATCCGTGATGGAGCCATCCGTGGCAGGGTATTGAAGAAGTCCACCACAGAGTCCCGAATCGGGAATCTCCTTAACTCCACCAACGATCAACTCGATCCCAAGTGGCTCGGTCCTTGTGCGGAGAAGGGAGATCGTCTGGGGATGGCAATCCTTGGAAATAAAAAATCGTGGGGAGTCCGCCTGGCCCTTGAGGTCATGACACATAGCCATGGCCTCTGCCGCAGCAGTCGCCTCATCAAGCATCGAAGCATTGGCAATCGCCATGCCGGTGAGGTCGCAAACCATCGTCTGAAAATTTACCAAGGCCTCCATCCTGCCCTGTGAGATCTCAGCCTGATACGGCGTGTAAGCGGTGTACCATCCTGGATTCTCGAGGATATTCCTGCGGATAACGGGAGGAAGGTGGGTTCCATGATATCCCATGCCGATGTAGGAGGGACGGAGTTCGTTCTGGAGGGCTATATCATGCAATTCCTTCAGGGCCTCCTCTTCGCTGAGAGCGATCGGTAGGGACAAAGGGCGACGAAGACGAATCTCTTCGGGAACGGTCTTGTCAATCAGCTCCTCAAGGGAGGAGAAGCCGAGGAGACGAAGCATCTCTCCGATCCCCGCGTGATGGGATCCAAGATGACGTCGGGAAAAGCGGCCTCGGGAGAGAACTGCATCAAGCTGAGCTGCGTCAACGCTGCTCATTGACCGATCTGGGCCGAGTAGGCTTCAGGGGTGAGCAGGGAATCAATTTCTGCGACATCTGAGGCCTTCATTCGATAGATCCAGCCCTGGCCGAAGGGATCTGTGTTGAGAAGCGCCGGATTCGAGGCAAGCTCGGCATTCACCTCGGTCACGCTCCCCGAGAGCGGGGAATAGATATCGCTGGCAGCCTTCACTGACTCGACCACGGCAGCAGTGGCACCTGCTTTCACTTCAGCACCGACCTTGGGAGGCTCGGCGTAGACAATATCGGTCAACTCCGCCTGAGCATGATCGGTGATCCCCACGGTGATTGTATCACCTTCGGAGCGGATCCATTCGTGTGTTTTGGCGTAGCGGAGATCGGTAGGAACATTCATCGTGAAAGGAGGATTATGGGTAAGGATGAGTCGACTTTGAAGCTGAAAGGGGAGGTAAAAACCGCTATTTTGAATAAAAAGGAAGGGCAACCACGGTAGCGGCGTAGCGGCGTCCCCGCACTTCAATTTCAAGCCCCGTGCCGGGAGTCGCAAGCGAGGGGGGGAGGTAAGCCATGGCGATCCCCTTCCCAAGACTTGGGGAGAGAGCTCCGCTACAGGTTTCACCCACAGAATGCCCTTCCGAGAGCACGGGATAGTGGGATCTGAGAGGGGGCCCGGTGACCGTCAGTTTCAAAGGGGTCAGCAGGGAGGGTAGTCCCTTGGAGCGCTGGGTTTCGAGTGCTTTCCTTCCCGAGAAATCACCCTTGGCCGCATCATCCAAGGAGGCAAATTTTCCCAGGCCAGCCTCCAGAGGAGTACGATCCGGTGAGAGATCGGAGCCATTGAGAGGATATCCCATTTCGAGGCGAAGCGTGTCCCGAGCACCGAGACCACAGGGCTTGACTTCGGCAGCAAGCAGGTTCTGCCAAAGTGCTTCCCCATTGCCTTGGGC
>Ga0114959_10000010_pt1 | contig 149433 bp, 144 predicted proteins | sample C_130625_EF_Meta_FD_87317 | JGI IMG/M metagenome (GOLD analysis project Ga0114959, IMG submission 87317) | Freshwater microbial communities from Lake Croche, Canada to study carbon cycling - C_130625_EF_MetaG | ecosystem: Environmental > Aquatic > Freshwater > Lake | place: Lake Croche...
ACCATACTTCTCATGCTCTTCTCGGTAAACTTGTTAACGGCTCCATTATTCCTATCTAATTTATACACACTCCTTCACTTTAAATATATTCTCTACTCACTACTCTCTGTTCATACTGTTCATTTGCAGGGAACCTACGGTTCCCTCAATGTCAGCTACGCCGACATAAGGTGGAGCCCGCAAAGCGGGCTCTGACCCTGCGACCCCTCCCTTTTATTTGGAAAAATATTTGTAAAATTTAATTAGCATTGATGTAATTTAGTTTAATTCTTACTATTTTCAAAGAATTAAATTTTAGTAACCTACCGTTTTATACTAGTGTTCATACTGTTTTTTTTTATTTTCTTCGGGTTTTCTTTTCTGAGTTTCCCCATTGTTTTTCCCATTTTTCGTTTAATCCTTCCATTATGAAGTGTAAAGTTTCCTTATCTATTTTTGATAAGCGTTTCTTTGTTTTGTTAAAATCATTTTTAAGTTGAGTTATTTGACTTTTATAATATTTTACGTTTTTTTCAAATCCTGTTTTTGCTTCTTTTAATTCTTGCTTTTGTTCGGCAATTAATTCATCCTTTACTTCTTTAAGTTCTGTTTTTTTAATAGAAGCAATCTCTTTCTTTGTGTAAACTTTATTCAAATCACCTTGATTTCCTTTTAGTTGTTTTATTTCTCCTAAAACCACATTCTTTTTTTCTTTTGCCGACCTTTCTTGTTGTTTTTCTAGTTTTCGCTTTATTTCTTTTTCTTGTTCAGCAAGCCATTCACTATGGTCGTAATATGACATAGTATATATTTTTAAAAGAAAAAAAAATGCAATAAAGCCTTGTTTTTATTATTTTTTATTATTCTTACTATATGTATGTATATCGTCTTTCTTCTGCCCATCCTGGTTTCCTCGTATTAAAATAACATATTTCTAAAACATAACGTTCGTTAAACCCTAGGTCGTAACATAATCCCATTTCATTTATTGTATCAAATCTAAATTGAAAATAAAAGCTAAGGTCATCACTAATTGTTATTGTTTTCTGTATTTCCATTTTCTTACTTATTAATGGTTTAACTATATTATATCTTTCATCGTTTTTTGAGATAATATTGACATATTTTCCATTTCTATATTTTATTCTTCCGTCATATTCTAATATTATGTGTAATAACTCTTTTGGGATATAGGGCACTTTCATCTCTTTATTCATTTTGACATTCTTTTCTTTGAACATATTTTTTATATTCTTTAAATTAAATTATTGATTTTATAAATACAAATGAGGAAAAACTTAATGCTAAAATAATTGGCCAATTATCCTTCATAAAATAGTACGGAACGGTAATTATTTTTAAATTGTTCTCTTCAAAATCAACGGCATTTTCTCCACATTTTGTTTTATCACCTCTGATTGTTCTCGCATACAAATAAGTAACTTTTCCAGTTATTAAATCTGTTTCACCAAATTTACCACATTCATACGCGTTTCCTATAAAATATTTACAATCTTTACATATTTTTTTTGTTGGCATTAACAACGGACGAACGCTTGAAAAAAAAGTTGAAAGTGCGTATAAATTAAAAAACTTCATTATAAATCAACCTTTCAATTCTTTATTTTGTTTTTTTAAGATTACTAGATTTTTAGAAATGATACAAATTATCGGTTTTGCAATCAATGCAGTGGAGTAATAAATTTCATCATCCACCCCCCCAACAATACCCACATCGCAATAATGCTATTTCCGCCATTATAAATTGCCCACCGCAATGCTTGACAATGAGGCGAAGGTGCAATAAATGGTGACATGACAAAACCAATGACAGTGGCTGGCACGCACAAATATATATAAAGATGGGCCGACGCATAGTGAAGTGCAATCCAGGCTATGTACAATCCAAACACGGAGACCACCGTGTTTACAAAAGTGAGCACCCTTTCCTTGTTTGCGGCAAACATTGTTGCGAGATAAATGACAAGAATACCTTGAAACAAAAGTCATTCAATTTTTTATAAAAATTAAGTTGACATCAATTCACCAACAGAATTTAGATTTTTTAACATATAATCCCAGGCTTGAAAATAACTTATTATGTTGTATTTGATATCCCATTTTTTGCAAAACAATAACAATTCTCTGCTGACTTCTCTACCATAAACTTGCGGCATTGAGGGGAACAAATGATGTATAACCTGGTTATTTAAGTAACCCATAAACCATCCAACGAATCGATTGTTTGGACTTATATCCACAGTATGTTCGATAGCATATCTCACCCAGTTTGGATTTTCATTCTTATCGATAGTGGGAGTAAAAGTATGAGATAATGAAAAATGCCCAAACAAATATATTCCGCTTATCCAAATAGCCATAAAATGATAAAGACATGCATTAAATAGAGACATTGGCATTATTTTTAAAAAGAGACAAATTCGCACTACGTGACCAGCTAAAATATAAAGAGCTTGTTTTATATTTTTGTCACGAAATACCTTTTTCGGATGCAAATAAAATGACCAAAATGGCATCACCAAAAGACCAGACGTTAGGGGCAAAAAAGTATATGCTTGATATTTTAACCACAACTTTTTCATTTGAGACATTTGATTATTTTCCGATGAACTATCATAAAAAGCAACTAATGGAGCCGTATCTAAATCGATGTCATGACCAATTTTTTGTGGAGTAGCATGATGTTTATTATGCATATTATTCCACATACTTCCGTCGCCAAACATAAAAAAACCTATGAAAAAACTTTGTATTTCTTTATCAATCTTTATATTCGTTGTAAGAGAATTATGACCACCCTCGTGCTGTAACCATCCGGTTCTCCCGCTACACAAACCAAATAAAAAGACAGATGCCACAATATTGTACTTTATTGAAACAGCAGCAACTAAATAAATTGCAAATATCTCAAACAACCGGTAATAAACATGTAAATAACTGGGTCTAAAATATCCCCGCATTTCTAAAGACTTACGAAATTCAACAAAATCTTCTAACATTTCTTTATCTGCGTCGTTTTTATTTAAAATGACTCTTTCACAAGGCAACGTTTTCAATATTTGTTTGGCCTTTTTAGAGCGATAATGAAATTCGTCAAATGTCATTGTCGCATCTTGACCATCATTAAAATAATGAATCACACCACCGCCCGGGTGTTTAAAATTCGTAATATCATATTTGAAGTCACCAATAATGATTGATTTTTCCATTTTATATATATTATAGGCTTCAATTTTTATTTGATTTATCGATGTACAATAATATGTATTCAATTTAAACAGCTGAAGATTTGAAAACTACTATAATTTACTTTACGTCACATAATCTAAATTGAATATCTAGTTGTTCTAGAAGTTCCAAAGATATATCGGGCAATTTGGGGTGTGCTTCCCACAAATAACGACAAAACGTCCACTGAAAATCATATTGTTCAGGATATAACTCCTTATAACTTGTTTTCAAAAAAGCAGAAATTTTATCAGGTAATAAATGTAAATTTTCACGGGACAAGACGTACGACAGCTGAGCATTTGGAGAAAATGCTGCAACACGACCAGAATTAATAAAATCAATTTCGAAATGCGGAATGTATTTACATAAATCAACGAATAATGGTGGATAATTATAATTATATTTCCAACGCCAGTCCGGACAGCTTCCTGTATAATATTTGAAAGTCCACTCTAATCCTTCCAAGTAATTATTGCATAATGGTTTTAAATTTTCTGAGGTTCTCTTTATGCCACGAAATAATGTTTTATAATAACGTTTTTCCCAACCAAGCTCACTGGGACAAATATACTTTTCTTCTTCTCTACAAATCGTGGGAACGTTTTGCAAAATATCATCCTTGTCTTTTGGTGTGACTTCAGCATAAATACGCTTATCAAACTTGCCGCGAACAAAATACTCATTCATCAAAAATTCGTGTTCTCGTTTCGCCACCTCGTTTATAAAAATTCCCACGTTTCGCCATTGAATTTTTCCAGTAGTTTTTGAAATAAAAAACCGGTCAACATGGTTCCCAATAAATAATCTATAAATATCCATTAGTGCTTGAATTCCATGAGTCCGAATATTCATCGCAGGAAAATGCGGCAAAAAATCATTCCCTAAAAGGAAACATAAAAATACATAATCGTTTATTCGATGAGGGTCCGAAAATTTACATTGCATTTCCGCAGAAATACAGGACGCCAAATGTCGGATATCCAAAAAATGCGGTTCAGTTTCATTACCTCGAACAGAGATAGGTATGGAACTTTTTAAAAACTCCGGGGCTTCACGAAATACGTAAATATTTTTCGCATATTTTAAATGAAATATAGACAACATAATTAGGTCAGCGTCTAATCCGTAAACAGCAACATTATCTGTTACGTAATTGTGTTTCCGCATATGTTCATATAATTTATGTTCACCTTCACCACATTCATCAGAACATGATACTAAAATATGTTTTACATTATGTTTCCCCTCACTATGTTTAAATTCGTAGTTTATTGCGATTGACAGTTTTTCCATGAATGCGGTTCCTGGTGTGATAGCAGACGTATTCCATTTTTCTTTTTTGAGGATCGCACTTGTATCAAAGGATATTTTAGACAAAAATGCTGACTTATATCTACGCGTACGCTGCTGGTCCATTTTTGCAAAGGGAGCTACGCCATCAAATGCAATATATGCGGTCTCAGAAGGAGAGATAATTTTTATATACCCTTTGATGTTCTCAATAACGCGTTTTATAATATCAGTTTCGAAATCGGAATTGCTATTATATTTACCCAGTTCAATTTCTTTTTCAATAGAATGAACCGCATCATACACAATAGAATTACAATCCATGTATAAATGATGAAACGGAATACTAACAAAATGCTCCAAGTTTCGTATAATATTAGGATAATTCTTAATAATATAAGAAAAATAACTCGGTATGCCCATTAGTCAGTAGATATATATATTTAAGTAAAATGCGTTTATGTCATTTCGTTATAAAGAATATTACTTTTTAGAAAACGTATTCATTGTTTTAGACCGTTAATTTTTTTGTCATATAATATTATAATGGCCAAACCAGTTAGTGAAGAAGATGCGTTGTATTTAAAATACGCTGATTTAAGAGAAAAAGTCAGAGTGCGATTATACCCCATTGCATTAGTTTCAAAGTCGCGAGACGATAAATCTCTGTTTCCGTATGATCGAAGAATGAGGTTGGAAAGGGAAGAGGCAAGTATCAATAATTATAAGAATAATCCAGATCGTAATCAAGAAAAGCTTGAGAAACAAATGAAAGAGTTAAAAACTAAAGTATATACGGAAATACAACTCACAAGATTTTTAAATAGAACCGCCAAACATTTTGAAGATTTAAACGACCTTAACACATTTGAAGACTTTACGGATTGGAAAGATCAAGAGGTTGACTTCTCAAAAACGTTAAAGGACAATCTACCAAATTTAAAAGCAGATCTTGAAGCAATCGAGTCAAGTATTAAAAGTATTACGACTACCAAACCTGCCGATACCCAAGAGAAAAATATGATGGGTAATTTTTCAAAGTTTTTTGGTCGCAAAACCAATAATGATGACTATTTAAAACTTCTTGAAAAAAACAAAATATTTTTAGAAGGTCTAATAAAAGATATAAACGATTTAATAGGTATATATGGAGATAACCCATTAATATTATTAACACAAATAATAGAAGATAGATTGAAAACAATTCTATATTTTGCAAAAAAAGAAAAAGATGAAGCAAAACAAGTGCTAGACGATCTAAACGCAAAAAACCCAAAACCAAAACATCTAATTGAACCTGCAAACCAAAGACTTGAAAAAGCAGTAACAGAATTAGAAAGTGCAGTAGCAGAATTTAAAAGTGTAGTATCAACAGAAAAAGCAGAACAATATTTGAAAGAACTAAAACTAGTACCACCAACGCCACCAGCAGAAACATCACCGGCACCAGCAGAAGCAAAAGGCGGAACGTTGAATCGAAAAAGTCGTAGAAAAAGGATATTGAGAAAAAATCAAAGCAAATCTACGCATAGCCGAAAAAAAATGTTGAGAAAAACTCACAGAAAATATATGCACCGTCGCTAAAAAAGTTTTTATCGTGAATTCGAGATTAGATAAAAACTTTTACACCTTTATTACAAATCAACAAATCCAGAGATTAATAAATAGATATTTATATAATGAACCGAAAAAGAAATAAAATCAAGGAAACATCCAATGATTTACCAAAAAACTCTCAGGTTCAATACACAATCAACGTATTTATAGCAGAAAAAATAAAATATATACAAGAAATTATAAGAAATACGATTGTTTCCATCAAAAAAAACACATATTTGGAAATATTTAGCAATAGCGATGCAAATTTATCCATAAACATGTTGACGGACATTTATTTAAAAACCAAAGAAATAGAAACGCAAACCAAAAACCTAAACGATAAAGACGCCGACCCCTACGTAGATACTCTACAGAAAATTATAGACAAATTATCAATGTTGATAAGCGGATTTGGAACAAAAAACATAGATGATTTATTATTTCTTAGTTTCGGGTCGGAATATAAAAATATTAAAACAGAGAACGAATGCCTTCAATCAAAATATGAGTTGATACGGAATTATGTCCAACCTACTGGGTACAAAGTAATTAATTGGAAGCAAATCAAAACGCAATCTTCAAACCAACTATGTTCTAATAAAATAACCGATGAAATAATTAAAATGGAGGATGAGAACATGTTTGAATGTTTTGATGTAGAAAAAAATGGGACAGCTTTCCATCAAAAAATAAACGGAATTCGCGTAATTATTCAAAACGAAAAACAAAAAAAAACACTAGTTATAACTGGAATATTAGATGATATAAATCTAGAATGTTTCACAAACGCATACATAAATAAAAGAAAATCAGAAATAACACAACTTTCACACAGTTATTCAATAAAAGAAAAAAAGGTATTGAACAGAATTATGGAAACAATGACGCTAAAAGACGCACTTGTTTATGGAAACGAAGATATTCAAAAAAAAATGATTGCGGTATTTACCGAAGTAAATTATGTAAAACAAACAAAAATAGATATAACAATAAAAAAATTCTTGGACTTAGATATTTATTCTCAAAGAAACATGCTGATTAATCTATTAATTTACAACGAAGACGACGAAATTCAATATGTTTGTTATCTATTTTATGATTTAATTACTGCAAATAATGTGGATTCGCAACAGCCAAATGAACAAATTTACATATATGACAGTTTACCATGGAAAATAAAGGAGCAATTCAAAGACATTGTAAAATATACTATGAAACATACACACGATATGATAGAAAAATACGATGTCCATAAAATTTCGTTTGAACAACAAATTTATTTGATGAAGGCATCAGACAACGTAAAAGAAAAGGCGATTTTAAAATTAAAAGAAATTAAAGGGAAAAGCGATGAATCTGGATTAAAAGCAAAACAATATTTGGAAGGACTATTAAAAATACCATTTGGTGTATATCGAGAAGAGACCATTTTAAAAAAGATGAAAGAAATCAATAAGAATTTTATAAGAATTTCTACCGTACTCATTCATTTATTTCCTCAAATGAAACTAGTAAAAAAGGACAAATATACATTATTTGAGATGGCTGATTTTGTAAAAACCCTGGACATAGGTTTAAAATCAAATGTTCTCGAAATAATTAAAAAAAAACTAGATTCAAATTCAATCAGAAATATCACAACGATAATACAAGACATTAATATCATAAAAAAAACAAATAAGCATCACAGATTTCCAATTACAAATCAGACCAAGGCTTCGCATATTGAGAAAATAATGAGTTTTTTAAAAGAAAATATTAATTCTGGGTTCTCAATTATAGCAGACATTTTTGATAAACTTTATTTAGAAAGCAGTTATTCATTATCAAAGACCATTGCCGAGGCTAACTTAATTAAAACAAACATTAAACAGGTAGAAACAACCATGGAAAAAATAAACCACACGCTAGACGAATCTATATATAGTCATTTACATGCAAAAAATCAAATCATGAAAATCATTGCCCAATGGATAAATGGAGAACAGAACGGTTATTGTTTTGGATTTGAAGGTTCTCCAGGAATTGGAAAAACATCATTGGCGAAAAAGGGATTATCTAATTGTTTGACTGATGATAATGGAACACCGAGACCATTTTCGTTCATTGCATTAGGTGGTTCATGTAATGGATCAACATTAGAAGGACATGGATATACCTACGTAAATTCGACATGGGGAAAAATAGTAGATATATTAATGGAGTCAAAATGCATGAATCCAATCATATACATAGACGAATTAGACAAAGTAAGTAAAACTGAATTTGGCAGAGAAATAATAAGTATATTTACACACCTTATAGATTCTACTCAAAATGACGCATTTCAAGACAAATATTTTAATGGAATTAATATCGATTTATCAAAAGCACTATTTATTTTTTCATACAACGACCCAAGTCAAATCGACAAGGTGCTTCTTGATAGAATTCATAGAATAAAATTCGAGAACCTTACGCTTCAAGATAAGATGGAAATAGTAAAGAAATTTATACTTCCAGAAATCAATACAAAAATGGGATTTGAAAACGTAGTAGAAATATCAGACGAAATGATTGAAGAAATCATCGAAAAATATACTATGGAACCAGGTGTGCGTAAATTAAAAGAAGTGTTATTTGATTTATTTGGTGAAATAAATTTAGAAATATTAAAGTGCAAAGACCTAGGAACTTTTGAAATCCCAATCAAAATCACCAGAGAAAATTTGGAATCAAAATATCTTACAAAATATAATACGATACAAGAAATAGCCGTTCATACAAAACCCAAAATAGGAATCATAAACGGACTCTGGGCCAATAGTCTTGGCCGCGGAGGAATTATACCCATTCAAACCTTATTTTTTCCATCCTCTTCGTTTTTAGACTTACAATTAACGGGACTACAGGGAGACGTAATGAAAGAGAGTATGAATGTTGCAAAAACATTAGCATGGAATTTAACTAGCAATGAAGTTAAAAAAAAGCTATTAAAACACTTTGAAGAAACCAAGTGTCAAGGGTTACATATACACTGCCCCGAAGGAGCAATATCAAAAGATGGCCCAAGTGCGGGGGCAGCCATTACAACGGCAATTTACAGTCTGTTTAATGAGATTCAGATTATAAACAATATTGCAATAACGGGTGAAATCAGTTTGAATGGAGAAATCTCTGCGATAGGTGGATTAGAAATAAAAATTGTTGGTGGATTAAGAGCCGGAGTTAAAACATTTTTATATCCAAAAGCAAATAGTCGGGATTTTCAAGAATGGAAAAAAAAGAATACGAATCGTCAAAATTTCCAAGACGTAGAGTTTCACGAAGTAACTACAATACAAGAAGTTTTTGATTATGCATTTGTATAAAAAACATCTCTTTGTATAATATAGTTTAGATAGGAAAGTAAGAAATGGATTTGAACATTATATCAATAATATATTTATTTTTACGTTTAGCACCATTTGTATTAGTATGTTTCTTTTCCTTAGCTTCTATGTTTAATCAAGATTTCAAAGGATTAGTTTATTTAATTGGTCTAATATTTGCATCTTTTATAACAATGATATTTGGTAATGTTCTTACGTTTATTCCCGCATATGATCTGGCTGCAAGACCCGAACAATGTAATACTATTACGCTAGGTCAACAAGGGGGCATATCGATATTGCCACTAAGCCAAACCGTCTATGGTTATACGTTTGCGTATTTATTATTTACCATTATCACAAATAAATATGTAGACCAAAATATTCCCACCTTGGTATTTTTTCCAGTGTTAATTTTATTTGATTTGGTATGGAATATCCAGAACACCTGTTATACTTTTTGGCAATTATTGGCATCAATGGTTTTAGGAGGATTGTTTGGTTGGTTATGGGCTTATTTGATTGGTGAAACAAACAACAGCAGTTTACAATATTTTCCTGGCGTAAATAACAAAGAAGTCTGCAGTAAACCATCGAAGCAGACATTCCGTTGTAATGTTTACAAGAACGGCCAATTAATATCTCAAATGTAATAAATTACGCCAATTTACATAAAAATACGAACTATTTTTACGTAATATTATAGAATATTCCCGTTTAAGGGTCAAAATATTGGATATTATCATTGAACCAACCCTTTAGTTTTATAATAATTTTCGAACGATACATATCATTGGCAATCATACGAATGCTATGGTGTTTATCTTGGAAGAAATGCATAAAATTTTGTATTATATTGGACGTATTCGCCATGGAATATTTTGAGTCTAAATCATCAATATAAAAAAGTGGAAGCCCTTTACGCTGACTAACCACATTATGAAATTGAAACAACACAAGTTTTAGGTCTTGTTTCGTCTTGATGGCATTAAAATTTATGTTTTTCATATATTCAGACGCATGTGTTGCACAATCAGGACAAGGCAAATTTGAACATATTGTTGAAATAACAGTTAATAAATCGTTTTTTTTTTGATAAAAAAACTCATCTTTCAATTTATGTGCAAGTGTATGAAACAAAAACCACGTGGGTTCTCCCCACCGCATTTTTTTTACTGGACCAGAATCAGAGTTGTTTTGAGTATTTATTTGCACCTTCGCCAATTGGTCTTGTGAAACACTCGTCTTAGGATTGCTTTGTCTAATTGGCATAACAAATGTACCTGTCAAATTTGTTTTTTGAGATTGTTGCATATATTTAAAATATTGGTTAGGCATGCTACTATTTACAAATTGCATATTCATTTCTATTATTTATTGATATATTAATAACTACAAAATCGCCCTAAATAAATTTTTTTATGTTACATTATCTATGAAACAAACATAAAAATATATAGTGGTATTATAAAAGGTATTAAAAAGTATAAGGATTATGGACACGAAAGAACATTTAATCAAGACAATAAAGGACTGGGTTCGTTTAGATAACGATATCCGAAAATTACAAAAAGAAGAAAAGGCACGGAAAATCGAGAAAAAAAATATATCTTCTATGCTGATGGAAATTATGAAAAAGAACGAAATCGATGAATTTGACATAAATGATGGAAAAATAATGTATACAAAAAAAAACATCAAAAAGCCCATCACAAAAAAAATATTAATGGATGTTTTATCAAAGTATTTCAAAGGCGATACGCTAAAAGCAAGCGAATTAAATGAATTTATTTGTGATAATCGTGAAGAAGTCGTAAAGGAGACCATATCGCGTAAAATAACTAAGGACGAATAATACTATAGCAGGGAACCTACGGTTCCCTAAATGTCAGATACGCCGACATAAGGTGGAGCCAGCTTTGCGGGCTCTGACCCTGCGACCCCTCCCTTTTTCTTTTGAAAAATATTTACAAAATTCAATTAGCATTTATGAATTGATGTAATTTAGTTTAATTCTTACTAAGTTTCAAAGAATTAAATTCCAGTAACCTACCGTTTTATACTATCTAAAATGATTTGGTTTTCAATTTTAAGGTTAAAAACTACATAAACCGAAAATAACGATCAAAAATAACAATTAAAAGGAATGATTAAAACAAAGACAATATTTGATGCGTTAGAGGCATTTGCATTTATTTTGCCAGCACTTCCCGATAATTTATGGATAAGATTATTGATTTTAGTAATATATTTCATAGCACACTACAATAAACTACAATATGAATATTTGAAAATAAAAAAAGACATAATTACTAGATTTGAAACCCAAAACGCGGCACAAACAGATAAAAAGGACGATTCAGTATAATATTAGACTAAACCCAACTCAGGAATGGTCAACATTCCGCATTGTCGCAAACATTTTGCAATAATCTGCGGATTGGATTTTCCCTCCATAATATCCTCGGTTTTATAAACATTATTATACTTATCAATGTAATAAATGATGCCAAATATCTCCTCCGCTACTACCTCTAACTTGTGAGAAACTTCATCTGTTGAGGCGTTAGATTGCATAAGTCCATGAGGTGTGCCTTTTGCGTGCGTACCACAAAATTCGCAACCCTCTTTACGCCGTCGAGTACATTGTTCTCCGCTAGCACGCTTGGCACTACAGCGATTCAAGTTAGGTATCGAATTCTTAATCCTCTTACGCTTGATCAAGTCATCCTTAATTAATGAGAGACGCTCATAATCATAGACGAATTCCAAGAGTTCGTTAATTTTTGGTTTTTCATCAAATTCTAATTCCGTAATCTTTTTTCGAACGTCATCTTTAAAAAGGGTGACATAACTCTCAATCTTCTTATTAATACGCTTCTCCATGGGACCTAGGTTTATATAGTTTATAAAAAATAATATTTAGTTCAATTTTCTTAAATATTATTACGAATCAACTTAAAGAATCCCATTCCGCGGGTCTATTTTTAGTGCCCCCATCATATGGCACTGCCAACCCATTATCTAACATCCATTTATTAATATGTAAGTCTTCCAGATAAACATCAGCAAGAATACGACCATATTTTTCCGTAGACAACTGTTTTAAATGAACCATCTTACCAAAAATGAGTTCATGTAACCGGTCTCTAGCATGAATAGCAATTTTCTTTTCATTCGCTGTTTTGCCTTTTATTTCAGCAGAATCAATACCACTCAAGCGTACAGAAAATCGATAAATTGGTGTTTCACAATTAGGCAACTTAGATGCGATCGTTATGGTATCTCCGTCATACACTTTAATAACTTTACCCACCATAACCGGTGGAACAAATTGAATAGTGTCTTTATATTCTATGTTTTTTAAAGAATCTCGTTTAGATACAATTTCTAATGCTATTTGCCGGTCGGTAATGCAATCATCGGCATTTATAGGAGAAAAACACTGTTTATAGCGACCACAACAAAATGCCGAGACGCTACGCATTGACGGCAAAGATACTAATAAAAAAAGACGATTAACGTGCATGATTCAATTTTTCTAAATCAGAGTATTACTACTGTATCTCCAGACTTATTCAGGGACCTAAAACATTTTAAATATCTTCTCAAACACATCACTTGCTTCTATACAGGCAACGCGTAAATGCTGTGAAACCATGCGTTTATCCGCATTCTGAACATAAGCTAGCCTAATTGTGCTTTCTTGATTATGCGGATGAAACTTCTTAAACCCACAAAAGGTGAGAATTTTGTCACGCGTATAATAATTTTCAAACAATACGTGCTCAAGTACCTTTCCAAGAGTATAGTCCTCATTTTCTAAAATAATATCAAAGCTAAAATCCATTGTGGTTTCACTATTTAGAATAGGAATAGTATCCGAATCAATTGATTTAATCATGTCGACCAGCTTATTTTGTAAAACAATACATGCCTTTTTAATGATTTCAACGTTGTCAAATACGCCAAGTGTTTGCACAACAAAATCAAAGCTATCTGGAACAAAATGACGCTGTTGGTCTAAAATCCGAAAATTGCGTTCTTGCATTTCTATTTCGTCCTTTGTCATCTCCTCTGAAACCAACTTTTCTTTATGATCATCCCAAATTGAATTTGCTTTGACAACATCTATCGTATTTCCATACGCACACTTAGAAACTACGTTAAACATGCTATTGTCTTTTGCGGTGTGAACTGAAAATTCAGCAGTCAACTTTAATTGTTCGCCGGGGATATTATCGCCAATCTTAGGCCTCAAACGGGCAAAATCAATAAACATGTTTGTTTTTGCGTTTGGTGGGAAAATCCGACGGACTTCATCCTTCGTCAAATAATTCTCATTGGCTTTATTGCGAATACGAAAATGTTCCGTCGTGACAATCACCATATTTTCTGTATCGTTTTGCATATCTAGCTCCAAAACGTAATTACCAGGTAAGATAGCCAGGTCCTTTTCGTGAATAGGTATGCAGCTTAGACGGTGCTTTAAAATTTCATTATGAAGACGCGTTGTATTAACGGATATGTTACATTGATTTTCTTTGTGATTTTCAGTATAAAAAGTCAATGTTTGGATATCGGAAAGAATAGTTCTGCGAATTGCGTTTGCTAAACTTACGTTTACGCCAGAAAGCGTAAACTTGTAAACATCGCCCTCTTCGGAAATGTTAGATAATGTCGGATTCATTCTTATAAAATATACAGGATAGTTTTATATATTTTATAAACATTATTGTTATTCAATTTTCTTGAAGTACAGAAATTATGTGCCGATTTATAAAGGCAGTTCGTTCTCTTGGCGTAAATAGTCCCCAGTAAAAACGAATTCGTCTAGAAAACTTCATATATGTACAGTCAAAATGCCGATGTATATATATGCTTATAAACGAGTTAGTTTTTGAATGAAAATAAAAATTCCGACGCATTATGCTATAAAAATTATCATAGTTAATATTAGATAAATTAATAGTATTACAAAATAAAAGTATATCACGCATCAGAATAGTATCATTACAATCAAACGTGTAATAATTTTCCAACATTTGATAATCTGGATAATAACTACGAATATCGCGTAATAATTTTTGGGGTTGGGGTTTGTACGTAAATGGAATGATATGATTCACAATCACATCAAACGGCAAATTATTTAAAAGGTCCTGCTTCATTTGCATACAATTGTTGTTTTATAAGAATTAAAAAATTGATATCTTTAAGCTTTTGTATTCGAATTATAAAAACAATCAAACATGCAGACGCCTGAAGAATTCATTGGGAAAGAGCCAACCTTAACAGAGGTTAGTATTTGCTTTCATACATTAAAAAATTCAGAAAACACCCCCATAGAAATTGAATCAAATGAACTTGCTCTATTAGACAAGTATATGAAAACCGTGAACAAACATGGCAAATATTATCTAGGTGGACAAATCGAAATGTCTCCCGATTGGCCAATCACAAGTAAAAGAATCGATCAAGTAAAAAAAGAAAATATCAGAAGGTCCTATGAATATGGAGAACCTTGCAACACGTTAGAAATAAAAAGTATAGCGGAAAAAAAAAAGGATTTGGAAATAATAGAAAAAATACTAGAAAAATATTACGAAAACGAATTGCACGAGTCATACCGACCGGCAAATCCATTAATTAAGGGAGATAAAGGAGGCGAACTTTATCAAAGACTGGTTGAAATGACCAAGATTGGGAGATAAATTATTTTATTGGGTAAACAAAAAGGCAATTAAAACAAACAATAAAATAATAGGAAAAAGCACGAGGAACCAAGCAAAAGATGGAGCACCTGCTCGGCAAATCAAATTGAGTATCCATGTCCAAAATAAAACGTAAAGAATTTTAATAATAAAGATCATCATAGTGCTAGAAACAGTACAAGAATATGAACCTAAACAATAAGTATTTGAAAAACTATAATTTTGATAAATCATAACAAGTAATAAAATAATAGAAATGACCAAATAGGTATACGCGGGGGTGCATAAATTACGTAAACCAGCAATTTGCATTTTTTTAAATAATATATAAATTGTCTACATATTATTTCACTAAATCTCCGCAACTGGTTAAGGAGTTATTATACCATCGGATGTGCGTTTATATTTAAAGTAGGTTGAACATAAGGAGCAGGGTCAACGTTCGGCACGCCATTTATAAGGTCTCTTCCAAAAAACGCACCATTCGTTGTTCCAGTATATTCAATCACATTTGTGGTTCCACCTCTTTGTTTACGTTTTCCACCTTTCATACCAGGTAAATTCCTAGCTGATATTGTTGCTACACTTGGATCATTATTATATGAATTCACTTCATAAAAGTTTCTTAATGGAATAGGTTGTAAACTTGAGCCATATCCTCCACCAGTCATGGTCGGCATTTGCTGCTTTGAACCACCAAGTCCTAATTCACATGGACACCTGCCACCTTTTTGTTTACGCATATTTTTTCGTTTTAACGTTTTCCCGCCAATATTACGACGGTTTGCGTATTTTGTCATCTTTTTTGTCATTTTTTTCGCATTTTTTTTGGACGCGGTTTTCATAGTCTTTGAACTTATAATATCATGATAAAAAAACTATTATAATTGTAATCTTTAATGTTTATTTTACTCAATATCAACATGAGTCAACATATGGCGTCGGCAACATACATTTGTCAAGCCCAAATCGTCTAAAACTGTTCCCTCTGCGGTCTTTTCTACTTTTTCCGCAGTCAAATAAATTACTTTATCAACCTTGATTCCCTGAGACAGTTTCAACCTTCTCACTTCATTTTGAAAATACCGATACTTATCGCCCAGTACATTTCCACAGGTAAAACACTTTACGGGAATAATCATTGTCCAAATATATACTTATGGAATATAATCTTTATGCCAGTTGGCATTCAATTTTTTGAACACAAAATAAATCTATGAATATATAAAATAGATTTGTTAATTATTATGGCAATGAATAAAAACCAAATTATCATATTATTATCTATACTTTTTATAAGTTTAGCAATTGGCTTATATTTTGTCGGATTCCAAGAAGGACTGAAGAATGCCGGTCCTGATGTGAAAGTAAATGGTTATTTAAAAACAAGCAAAGGGGGTGACGTTATAGTAAATGGAACAAACGTCACTATCAAACGGTTAACAGAGAGTGGTATCGTAGCTCAAACAGAACCTGATATTAAATTAGATGGAGACGGATTTCCCAAGTTAGATGGCAGCGGTAAAGTTACGTATGATCCTCAAAAATATCTATTAGATGAAAATCTTCAAATGCAAAAAGGCAGTGATGGCGTTCCAATTTACAATCCAAATTATGGAAATAAAGGCAAGGATGTAACAGTTGGAAGTTATTTACGCGATGACCAAGGAAATTTAGTTTCGGCAAAAGGAAATATAACAATAAAAAAACTTAACAGTAAAGGAATTGTCATAAAAACCGATCCCGACATTCAGCTCGACAAATTTGGCTATGCCCTACTTAATTCATCAAGTAAGGTAATGTACAATCCACAAGTATACTTATTGGACAATGCTGGTCAAATCCAACTTGATTCAAACGGAAAACCAAAATATAATCCTACATATAAATTCACGAGTAATCCATCAGAAAAATATGACGTCGACAATGTTGACGTTACATACCATCCATCTGAAAAACAAATTATCAGCGAAACAGGAAGTGGAGATTTAAGAAATAATGATATTTATGTATTGAAACCGGAAATAATAAAAACCCGTGCTGCAGATTCAACTGCTTATCAAAACGCATTGGCAGAACTAGCAGATTCTCAAAGTAGTACAGAACCAGACCTTAAAAAAAAAGAAGATAATATTAAAATAAAACGGGATGCTGTTTCCAAAGCTAGTGCAAAATTAGATTTAGATAACCAAATTATTGAACAATCTAATAAAGATTTTTTGGCATATCAAGCTGCGATTTCAAGTGGTGACAATAACGCAATTGATAAAGCAATCGCAACTCTAACCGCTAATCAAAATTATATTAAAATAGCCAGATCCAATGTCCAAGGCGATATAAATTATTATAACCCAGCATCTTTCCGTTTTGGTACCTCCTCCACTTATGTACCTAATTATGAAGACAGTGTTTATTTAAGCAGAACTACGGGTCAATCAACAATTGGTGAAATTTTAAATCCCGCATACATGTTAGGCGGCATGTGTGATTATTATAAAAATCAGCCAACACAATTAGAAGCCGCTTGCCAAAAATTAGATAAAAACACTTGTGCATCGACATCATGTTGCGTTTTATTAGGCGGGGCTAAATGCGTCAGTGGAACCGAACAAGGGCCCACAGTCAAATCTAACTTTAGTGATATTTATGTTAGAAATCGCGATTATTACTATTATCAAGGGAAATGTTACGGAAATTGTCCACCATAAAAAATTGAAAATTAAAAAGTGTTCGACGTTTCCAAATCAAATAAAAATATTGAAATGGAGGGTAATTTAAAAAACCAAGTTGATGATATTATTTACTTATTTTACGCAGTTCAATTATTGCGTGAACATGCATGTTCACCAATTTATTTAAAAAGTTATGTACGCACTTTGCAGATGCAAAGCAAAACTATTGGACCAGAAAGCGTAGATATACTATTTACGTGTTTATTAGGGCAAATAATTTATTCAAAAAAATTTACATCCGTAGAGGAAGCAAAAGAGTGCGTGTTTATTTTGATAACCGCTATTGGAAAGAATAATTTAATGTATGCGGATACAACTGGCGGAAATATGTTAACAACAAAACATTTTGGAGACCAATATAATAAGAAAGAAATGGAGTTATTGAATTCTAAAATAAAAAAAATTAACAACCCGGAACTGATTATGAAGAATATTTATTTTGAAATTAATAAAGCCGGCGAGATTGAAGTGTTTAAAAAAGAAACGCTTTTTGAAAAATGTAAAAATAAGATTGAGAAATGTTTATTTGGCCAAGTACGTATATGAATGATTTTATACGTTTATGTATTTACACAATTTTATACCCCTTTGTCGTCTTTTTTTTCTTTAATTTTTCGCCTTCATTTGTTGAGTGTATCTTATCATGACATCCTTCGCATACAGATGCCAAATTTGCCTTATGATTCTTATGAAAGGTTCCAATAAATCCATTTACGTCCGCATCCTTCTGTGGACTTAAATGATGCGTTTCTTTTCCCATTTTTTCCCGACATATTTCACATAAACTGCGTACCTTGTTTGCGTTATAAATACTAGCGGGACTCGAGAGCTCACCTCTACTATCAGGATAATATTTATTACGTATCGAATAAGCTAATTCTAAAAAATCAGGCTCTAAATAAAGCGATTTGCACACCTCCAATCCATAAATCTTAGGACCTGAACCTTCTTTTAATTTCCGGTCATAAACTAATCCATCTAACTCACGATCATAATGAACAGACATATGTTTCATTTGTAAGGTATCGAGTTCTCGAATTTCATCATAATCTACAATTTCGTGAAAATGTGTGGCAAAAATATAGGACGATTTCTTTTCATTAAGTTTTACTAGACCAGCTACAAAAATACTAAGAGCACTTTCAGTTTCTGTGCCAGAGCATAACTCATCGCCCAATATTAGACTATTTTCATCTGCCATCTTTAAAATAATACGAAGTTCTGTCATTTCTACAGCAAATGTGGAAAGTCCTTTAAACAAATTATCATTTCCCAAAATACGTGAAAAAATCGCCGTATAAGGTTTGTATCGAAATAGAGAACAAGGCACAAACATTCCAGACTGAGCCATGATTACCGAAACGCCTAATGCACGAATCAAGCTCGTTTTTCCGACAGCATTTGTACCATATAATAAAACGCCATCACACATTGTACCATCGGTTAAATTTTGACCAAGAAATAAATCATTTGTTACATAGGTCTCATTTTGTTGAATATGTTCGATAAGAGCATGGCGAAGTTCTCTAGCATCAACAAAAGATTTCTCTGAATCGCTCACTATTTCCGGACAACAATATTTATATTCTCTAGCAACATACGTTTTAGATTGCAAGACATCCACTTTCGATACGTAAGATGCCAGGTTCTCTAATTCTACATAAAATCGCGATTCAAAATCTGTCAAAAACCCCAGATATGCCTTTCCAATAAATATATTCATCAAGTCTTTACATTTTAATAGAGTGCTACATATCTCATCCAATTGTGGAAAACTAATCTCTACCGTACTAGCAGCAGCCTTAATAAATTTCACATCCTTAGCTGAAATACAAATATCTCCTATTTGCACCGTTTTTTGCGTGTCCAATGCCTTCTTGAGTAAGAGAGACCTTTTTGTCGTAATTTGCAAACATGTTCCCGACTTTTCTGTTTCATGAATTTTTACATAATCTGTATCAGGAGCATTATCGAGCAATCGATTCAAGCAAATCTTAATTTTAGAGAACTTTTCCAGATTTTCATTATATGTTAAGACAACTTGATCTAATTCTGCCGAAATGCCTGATTGAATGATATTGTTTTCAAATGTTCCCATGGACAATGTGGTTTTGCAAGAATCAATAATCAAATATCGGTCCAAGAAATCTGCGATTGTGGTGCACAAATTATCAATATATTCACATCGGGTATTTTGGGAAGATGTATCAAATCCCTGGCATAAATAATTACATAATTCTGGCATTTCGAATAAACAGACATTTATTTGTTGAATTGTTTTAATACTATGATAAAGATGAGCAATGGAGGAAGGATATATTTTTTTTATTACTAACTGCCTGCATATTTTTTCAATGTCGCGGATCTGTCCGAGCTGTTTTCGGAAGACATCAACCAAATAATAATTTGCCAATCCTGTGGATATCATCTTGTATTCTTGGGTCAACCACGTTTCATCAAAATTCGGATTCAACAATTGATATTGAAACAAACGTTTTCCCATTGCTGAACAGCATTTATTCAAAAAGGATAATACGCATGATAATTGAGAATATTTTTTTGAATCCGAATTTCCATCATGAATAATATTTAATTGAGAAAGCGTATGATTTGCCAATATCATTCTAGTTGAAGTATTATTAAACTCTGGAATAGCAATCTTACGAATCAAGTCTGGATTGTGTTCTTGTACAAAATTTAACAAATAGCAAAACGATTGAGTCGCAATATTATGATCACGAAATTCCGTGCAAACATCAAACGCCTCTTCCCCAAAGAATGCGGACAATATTTGTTTCACATATTTTTGATTCGAACACCGACCTGCCTTTTCACTAGTACTTGAAACACAATGAATCATTTGACTTTGAATACCTGTAAATTGAATAATGGTATCTATTTGCTTTTTATCAAATGGGCTTAATAAGAGAACCTCGCTAGGACAAAAAATAGAGACATATCGTTCTAATTCATCAAACGTAGTCATATTCATAAAAAACGAAGTTTCGTGTTGAAACATGGACGATTTCCCAGTAAAAATATTAATAACAGAAACACCATATACTAACGTATCCCGACCTCCCAATTTCGCAGGTTTATATGTTTCTAACCAAATACACATAATATGATTTGTTATTTGCGGAGAACTATCCGTATCACAAGATAAAAACGTTCCTGGTGAATAAACGCGGCTAAGTACACGTTTTATATCTTTTCCATTCTTTTCTTGGACAATCACAGGCACCGTAAATCCGTTTTCACTAAGTTTCAACAAATACTTATCAAGCGTAAAATCGCGAAACCCTGCCATTAAAACTTGGCCACCTCCATAACTTAGTTTCTTTTCTGAAATATTTAATTGACAAACCTCGGCCATTTCTTCGATGCAACTTTCACATATTGAACCATCTGAACGTTTTATTCCATAAATCTCAAAAAAAGCACCCACTTGCATTAATACAATCGTTTTTTCCCCATATTGAGACTTGTAGTTTTTAGTTTGAGAAAAATATTCAGAAAATATACCCGAATCTGCATTATCCTTTTTTGACATATGGTAGCTTATATTATTACGTAAAACTATTTATATAATTTACCTAATTTATAAAAGAATGTGTGCAAGAAGAATATATTGACATACTATATAAAGAAAAATAATCATTATGGACGCGTATACTGTACAAACAGAGACAAATGCACTTAAAGGTGCCCAAATTTACAAAGTAACAACAACCAAATCTACCTTTTTAGGAAGATACCAGGGAAGAAATAAAAAGGAACAGTTACATTTCATTGATACGACAACCAACCGTTTAATGGTTTTAGACCCCGCTGACCATATTGTTTCGGTACATTCCGCTCCTCAATAAAATCGATAACTTGAGGCCGTTATAATATTTTTTCATTACGACAACCAGAAAGTAAAAGAAAACTATTTAGCAAATAGATGTGACAATTATTCACATATGCGTACAAAAATGAATGAAAGAAGAAATAGATTTTGTTAGAACCCAGAAAAAAAATAATATACTTATAATTTATATACTTTAGTAATGCTTTCAGCAGAAGCCGAAACAAAATTAATGGCAATTACTAAGCGATTAGGACAATGGGAACAGGATCATCGCTCTGATGAATCCAATATAAAAATGTGGCGAACTCTTGCTTCAAAAAACGCTGACAAATTGAAACAGTATGAGGCCACCCTTCCTAATAGATTGAAACAACTGCAAATGGAAAGAGAACAAGCCAAGTACGGGCGGCCTGATATAATGACAACTATAAAACAAATGCGGGAACTTTGCGATATGGTTTTACCTCAACATAAGGCCGCTGCACCTGCCGCACAAATAGTAAAACAACCTGAAGTTAAGAAACAACCTGAAGTTAAACAATCAAGTCCAAAAAACAAAAGCGTAAAGAAAGAAAGATGCCCTAATGGAACAAACCGAAATCCAAAGACAGGAAAATGCGAACCGAAATAAAATAGCATAATGAATGTTCAAAATAATAATAACATATTTATTATTTTGTTTAGTTTAGTTTTAACTAGTCAAAGGTGTAAAAGATTTATAACTCCGATATGTCCCAAAAATCACATCAAAAATGGGAAACAATATACAATAATTATAATTCAAAAACTTATGATGAATACTATGATGGGACCAATATAATTCAGAATGTGATAAATAAGAACTAGTAATGTACAAATAAAGGATTACAATTTGTTCATAAACAGATATATTTACAAAAACAATAGGTAAGCCAATTGAAACAATTGAAGCTAGGTCATCTAAGCCCGTCAAATAAAAAGTATCAAATGGGTAAACAACGACATTCGCGTGATGTTTTTTATGAACACTGGTATAATAATATTTATGAATGATTCGATGATAAATATAATAGTTTGCCTCGATAAGTAAACAATACAACGACATCGAATACAAAGATTGGACTAAACTGTGTTGTTGATATGGAATCAAATTATCCGAAACAAAGTACATCAGTCCAGTAGATTGAATTATCAATACCGGCACATTTCTTAAATATTCATTCATTCTGGAAATTCTTTCTTCTTTGCTAAAAATAGGATTTATAAATGGACAGTTATTAGCATAACAAATAAGAAAAGAAGTCAATGTCGAAAATGTAAATGTAGAGACAATTATACCAAATGAAATTAATATATTCATTTTGGGTTATAATATACTACTCCCAATTTTCTTTTTATTTTTATTGACTTAATTAGTTTTTGTATAAGTATTTATTTGATAAAACATAAAACATGGCACAATTACTAAATATGTACTGTTTCGTCAAAAAGTGGATGCACATCCCTATCATGCGTAATAATAATAATACACTTTTTATATTTTTTAAAATCTTTGATTAGTCCAATCAATTCGCGTTTTAGTTCAGGGTCTAATGCATTGGTGGGTTCATCTAATATCAATATTTTGGAAGGGTTGATTAACCCCCCTATAATATTCACAATTTGTCTTTGCCCGCCCGATAAATTTTCACCTAATGGTCCCGATTGTTGATTGTAAATGTCAATATTTTTATATAATTCGCCAATTTTTTTATACTGCATTATCTCCTTTAAATATTGATTACAAACGTCGGGTTTTAAACATCCATACAACATATTATCAATTATTTTCTTATCAAAAAGCTTGGAATTTTGGTTTACGTACGTCAAATGACTACGAATATAATCAGGATCGATGTTCTCAATATTTTGTTCATCAATATAAATAATTCCGGATTTGGGCGTATATAGTTTCAAAACCAACTTCATAAAAGTCGATTTGCCCTTTCCTGATGTTCCCACCATACCAATAATTTTATTATGCGTATTTATTGTTACATTCAGGTTCTCAAAAATCGGTTTTTCGCTTAGATTATATTTAAAAGATACGTTTTCAAACCGAATTTTGTCAAAGGCAAGCTCCTTTGGTTCATGTGTCCGATTCGAAATCCGATTATATTCCTTTTCCATATCTTTAAAATGAACCAACAAGGTATCAGAACGGCCCAAAAATTCAATAAAATCGGGAACCTGTTGTATGACAATTGTCATTTTATCACGATAAAGTAGAATAATCGTAAAAAAGGTGATGAAGGTAGTTAGGTCGATTTTCCGTTCAAAAAATAAGGAAATAAGATATCCTATCGAAACGCAAACAATAATATATATCATAATGCTCATAATAGTTCCGTGATAATTTGCATTAGAATAAAACCGAAATACTTTATCAATGCTTGTTTCTGTTTTTTTAGAAAAGTTGTCAATTTCCTGCAAAGTTTGTCCACGATAAACAATTTTATCTATTCCATTTAAAATCTCCATTAAATATCCCTCAGTTTCAACAACATAACGTTCCGACTCCTCCATTTTTTCCAACATATCACGCCAATTTAAACCTACGTAAACACCAAACAATAAATTACCAAATATAAAAGCTGTGCCGAAATGTTGGTCTTTGTATAAAAAATACGTGGAGATAATGATTAAAAAGGCTATGTTTGGCAATAAATAGGCGATTATATCATTAAACACCATAGAGCATACATAAGAGATGCGATTAATAGGAGAATATAACTTGGTAAAATTCATCTCACTGAAATTATCATTGTTGGTAAGTAACATTATTTTTACGATTTGATGGCGTAACCATTGCCGTAAATTAGATAAAAGCTTATTTTGAAAATGTTTATAAACGTAATTTACGATTATATATGCGACAGAAATCATGATAAACGCGTGATAAAAATCATAAACCTGGGTTTTTTTGTTTTTATGTATAAAATCGATTATTTTTGCGGTTACATAAGAAATTCCGTTTGTCTGAAGTATGTTAATAATGAAACTGGTTATTATCATAAAAGCAGTATTCAAATATTCTTCATAAAAAAACTGTTTTAATAAATCAAAAATAATATTCATTTATATATTGATATATTCTAAATGTTTTCCACTGCATACTGCATTATTCGAGTGTTGTGATGTTACATTTGTACTGTTATACATGAAGTTTGTATCTACGGTAAAAAATTGAAAAAGCCGTAGAGACAAACCTACTGTTATAAACCAAAACAACTTTACCCTTCGGCCAAGGTCGCGAAAAATGCTATCAGATGAGGTTCATCCTGATACGCATGAATATGGCTATTTTATTGATTTAGAAACAAATTTTTATGTTATTGAAAAACTCGATGAACATCCTCACAGCGATGCTGATTTGCGACCGACATCAACATTATTAGAACAACCACACGTAACAACAATGTTTTATCTTCATTTTGCTTATATCTCTGTGATTTATTTAATGTGTATGTATCATTTACTGACACGTTAAACGATTTACATTCTCTCATCATAGATATATCTATGGTAAAATACAATGAATTAAAAAAAGGAAAAACATATAAATTAGGCGATATCAATATTGGGAATTTCGTAAGATGGGACAAAGAAAACGAAGTTCTCGTATTTACCGGTTCTCAATATGGCGAAGAAGACGAAGAGAATGAAATTGATGAAAATAGCAAGGATGATTACGTAGAAATAAAAACGAGAAAACCGAAAAGTAAAAAGACAAAAAGCAAAAAGGGCGGAAGAAAACACAATAAAAAAACCCGTCGTAATATAAATGTCTGAATCAGATTGTAAATTAGTAAGCTCTAGAGGAATTATGAAATCATGCGACGTTTTTAGCAGCAATCCTATCTCGTCTGTGACCAAAATAATTGGATATGATTTTTCAAAACTAAAACCCAACGATTCAATTTATATTTGTACTACAGCTTTACCCGATTTCATAACTTTTTTTTTTAATAAAATAAATGTCCCATTTATTTTAGTAACTGGTGATTGTGACTTGAATTGTCCACCCGACATCTTTCGTTCTCCATCAGAATTCTTAAAATTTATCCATTCAGACAAAATTATACATTGGTATTCTCAAAATTGCGTCGTAAAGCACCCAAAACTTACACCAATTCCAATCGGATTAGATTATCATACTCTAGCGATTCGAGACCATGCATGGGGACAAACAGCCACACCTATTCAACAAGAAGAATTATTATTAGAAATGGCTTCGTTGGCAAAACCGACGAATGAACGAACAATGCTATGTTATTCAAATTTTCATTTTTTTATGACCTCGCGATATGGAAACGACAGAACAGATGCCAGAGATAAAATTCCTTCAGAATGTATTTTTTATGAACCAACTTGTTTGAAACGTGCGGATACGTGGAAAAATCAATCAAATTATGCATTCGTTGTTTCTCCAAAGGGTAATGGACTCGATTGTCATAGAACCTGGGAAGCATTGGCACTAGGATGTATTCCTATTATAAAAACGTCTCCGCTAAATTCATTATTTGATGGGTTGCCTGTTTGGATAGTAGAAAAATGGGAAGACGTAACGTCGGAATCCATGAAACAAAAACTAATAGAATATGGCAATAGGTTTTTGGTACAAAACAGTCGAATTACGTTAAGCTATTGGAAAACCATCATTCGTTCTCAAGCTTCGCCTCCATTCATATAATTATATAACAAGTTCTCTGGATTATGATTCTGTACTTCCCCACAAATCATAATCGCACTTTCATACATCTTACGTAAAACATCGTTTGGTGCAGTGGAACCCACTTTAATGAATCCGCGTTTCATCAAATAGGATTTAATTTCTTGCATATTCACTTGTTTTAAAAGTTGTTTTTGCGTAGAAATATTATTTCGAATTGTTTTATTAGAAACCAATACCGAAATCTTTGGTAAAACTGTCGATTTACCCACCTTGTACGTTCTTCGTTTTGTCTTTTTCTGTTTCATTTTTTTTGGTTTGGCATTCTTTTTCATTTGTTGTAATTTTAATGCAGTTTGGTTCATTTGTTTTATACGACTCAATGAGTCATTGATTCTTTGTTCAACATGGTCTGATTTTCCTCCCATAATTGGAATTGAAGAAACCGCATTAATCGCATTCGTTTTTGCCAAATTTTCATTCTTTGTTTCATTACTATTTCCTCCTATCAAAATGGGGGAACTTGGATTTGGTATATTTGAGTAAGGATTGAAAGATGCGGTCGTTGGCATTTGCTTTCGTGTTTGATTCATAAAGTTACGATACGTTGGTAAAGTACCATTTTTTAAACAGCCATATTTTGGAATTTGTGCAGATGGATTTAATGTCAGGGGCATAGCAGACGAATTTATTATTGAATTGCCGACTGGGTTTACTATTTGCAAAGGATCCATCGAAGGTTGAAGTAACAAAGAATTAAGGTTCTCGTTAGGATAACTTTTATTCCGCAAAGTATAATTCTTTATTTTATCTGACTCTGCTTTTTTATCTGTCAAATTCTCCATAAAAAGTCGGGCTTCCTGAAATTCTTTATTAAACTGAGTATCAGTAGATTGTGACTTTATTGGAGATTTATCTTCTTCAAATAATTTCTTATAACGGTCTTCTTGATGTTGACGTATCATTTTCAAAATAGACTTTTTTTTCAACGTATCATTCTTTTTCTTTGGAGAGGCCTTTATTTTTATGCCACCTGGGTCATTTTTATCGCGTTTTTTCCTAGTTGTATTTTTAGAAAATGAAAATAAATCTGGGTTTATATTTAATGTTTTTTTATCACTCATCTATATAACTTATACATAACTAATTCCCTAAATCAAACATAAATACCATGCATAAACGCTGGTTCTTTCTTTAATCGTTTGTTTTTCAAAAAGACTTCGTGGCCATGATTCATATCTTCCAAGGTTATTTTTTTACGTAATTCAGAATCCTTTCCGTAGACCCGACGACCATGCCCGATTTTTACATACGTGAGTAAAAGTTCCATATCCCTCCCAAAATGCTTAAAATTTGCCTTTTTATCTTCAAACCATTTCTCTACAATACTAGTTTCATTCTCAAAAATCCAACCGATTTCGAGAACCTTTTTCTTAAATATTTGTAATAATTCCTTGGCATTATATTCTTCCATCGTAAATCTCCAAATAAATCGCGATTCTAATCCTTTATTTACTCTGAAAAACGTATCATTTAACTCATCTTCATATCCAGCAATAATGACCATCAAATCATTCTTGTGATCACTCAATGATTCGCATAATATATCTAAACATTCCTTAGAATAACTATCTTCACGTTCACTATTTGCTAAGGAATATGCCTCATCTATAAATATAACACCCCCGATACATTCATCAATTACCTTTCTGGTTTTTATCGCAGTTTGTCCCAAGTATCCAGCAATTAAATCGTTACGGGTTACTTTCTTAAATATATTATTCTTTAAAATGCCTAATTTGGAATACATTTTTCCAATAATCTTCGCAATTTCTGTTTTACCTGTCCCTGGAGGACCATAAATAACAGTATGTTTAAAATCGCTTGTCTCTTTATCCTTCCCAACATGCAGCTCTTGGACAAAATAAATCAATTGCTCTAATACGGATTTTTTCATAGACTCCATGCCAATCATAGAATTCAATTGAATCAACTCTGACTTTATATTACAAAGTGCTTTCAAATCAATATTATATTCGTTATTTTCGGAATATTCTGTATTTTCAATTACTGAAATAACATCAGAGATAGTTTGCATAGACGCATCAATAATGACTCGCGGTTTTGGCTTTATATTAGGAGATAATAAAAAGTTGACGTCAGCTTCGTGTTTTGTTTGCCAAATTGAATATTTCGTTTGAAATAAAGAAAACGGTTCTGGATCCATCGCTTGATGCCAATAAGAGAAGTGATTTTGTGAAATATCTATTTTTTTTTGAGGTAGCACCGGTTTTTTCCCTGAAAATGCTGGATCACTCAAATTCGCTTCAATAAAATGACATTGAATAATTGTATTTAGTATGTTGTTCTCTAATTCGTTATAAACAATTTTAGTATTATATGAATCTAAGAAATCAATAAACCGAGTCGACATGATTTATAGTATATTGTACTACTGTTTATTTCTATTCTTGTAAATATATTATATGTGCGTGAATACTTTTACGAAAAATATGTATTCGGAAAACAATTTAAAAAATTGAATTCATCGTTCTATTAACAAGGAACAATATATTTGAAACAGGATGAATTACGAGGAAAGCGAATTGACTAAGGGATTAGATGCATGCGGCATTCGAATGAGTAAGCCCGAACCTACTAAAAAAAAGTTTGGTTTAAAGCTAAAAATAAAGCAGGTGCATAGTCCTAGTGCAAATCCCGTGAAGGAGGCCATCGAATTAGAAGATAATATTAAAAAACAAATGGAGGCACTCGAATCCTCGATTACGAAGGACGAAAAGAAAATATTGGAACATTTGGGAAAATACATTGAAGAGCCATTCACCATCATTGAGTCTTATTTTGAGGGCCAGCACTTGGAGCGTTTGGTTCGTCATCAGATTGAGTCTTATAACCATTTTGTGAATTATCAAATACAGCGTACAATCCAAATGTTTAATCCAGTAACGATTCGCTCGGAAAACGATTTTGTTTTGGAAAAGGACAAATATTTTCTAGAGGTATTCATTTCTTTCAATAATTTTAAATTATATCCTCCGCAAATTCATGAGAATAATGGGGCGACAAAGATGATGTTGCCGCAGGAAGCTAAGCTGCGTAATTTCACTTACGCATCTACCATGACGGTCGACGTAAACATAAAATATGTCGTACGCAATACTGAGAATATGGACGCACCTAAAACTATCGAGAAAGTCTTGCCTAAAATTAATATTGGAAAGCTCCCTATAATGTTGAAATCGTCCGTTTGTGTATTGACACAGAACAGTCATATTAGCCATCAATATACTGGAGAGTGTTCGATGGATTGTGGCGGATATTTCATCATTAAAGGCTCTGAAAAGACAGTTTTAGGCCAGGAACGTGCTGCAGAGAATCGCGTCTATTGTTTCGACGGAAAAAACACTACAAAGTGGAATTGGTTCGCCGAAATAAAATCCGTTCCTGATTTTAAGTGCATTTCACCAAAGCAAATTGAGATGATGATTTCCAGTAAAAACAACGGTTTTGGCAACGGCATTTTTATGACTATTCCACGCATCAAGCAACCAATTGAATTGTTCGTAGTTTATCGTGCATTGGGTGTGCTAAGCGATAAAGAAATTGCTAAATATATTCTACTAGATATTGACGATCCAAAACAGAGCGATTTGCTCCAATGTTTACAGGCATCTATGATTGATGCGAATAAATACATGACGCAGGAAGATGCAATTAAACATATCACTGCATCGGTAGCGTATACACCATTAAATATGGATAAAGAGACGGGTATGCGTAAGAAGCGTGAGTTTACGATCGAGGTCTTGGATAATGACCTTTTCCCTCATTGCCAAACCCTACAACAGAAGCTTTATCTACTTGGTTATATGGCCAAAAAACTAATATTTACTAGTCTGGGTCGTCTTCCGCCTGATGACCGCGATTCTTATGTGAATAAACGTATTGAATTGACCGGAACTCTTCTTAATAATTTGTTTCGCAATTATTTTAATAAGCTTGTTAAGGAAATGCAAAAACAGATTGTTCGCGAGATTAACGGTGGGTCTTGGCGTTCTACCGAAGATTATGAGAATATCGTAAACATGACTAATATTTATAAGATTATGAAATCGACTACGATTGAAAACGGCATTAATCGAGCTCTTTCTACTGGTGATTTTAGTATCAAACAATCAAATAGCAGTAAGGTGGGTGTTGCTCAGGTTCTAAATCGCTTGACCTATGTAGCTAGTTTGAGTCATTCTAGGCGGATTAACACCCCCCTAGAAAAAAGCGGCGAGCTGATCGCACCAAGAAAGCTGCATAACACGACTTTCGGATTTTTATGCCCTGCAGAAACTCCAGAGGGGCAATCGATTGGTGTAGTTAAAAATATTAGTTATATGGGACATATCACGATTCCAACCAATAGTTCATCCCTTTATGATTATGTGAAGCCATATTTACTGAGCGTAAACGATACCCCACCAGAACAGTTATATGGAAAGGTCAAAGTATTTGTCAATGGTGCTTGGCAAGGTATTACGGAAACGCCAATGGAATTATACCAGGACATGAAAGATAAGAAATACAAAGGCATTATTAATATTTATACGTCTATTATTTTTGATTTCAAATCACTGGAAATCCGTATCTGTAATGACGGAGGACGCTTGACGAGACCTGTTCTAAGAGTAAAAAACAACAAAGCCATAATTGACCGTTCCGTAATTGATCGTCTTTCTAGTAAGGAGCTATCGTGGAATGATTTGCTTACAAACTGTAAGCTAGACGATTCAGTCATCGAATATATTGACCCGGAAGAACAAAATTTCGCAATGATTGCTATGAAGTGTAAGCACGGTTACTTGCAAGATATAGAGCATAAATTTAATTATACCCATTGCGAAATTCATCCAAGTACGATTTTTGGAGTATTGGCTTCATGTATCCCGTTCCCGGAACATAACCAAGCTCCAAGAAACACCTACCAGTGTCTTGGTCCAGATGAATTGGTATGGTTGGCAGACGGTTCCAAAAAAGCAATAAAAGATATTTCAATTGGCGAAAGGGTATTGTCATTCAATCCCGAAACCTTGGAGATTACGGAAACCACTGTTATAAACCATTTTGTTCGTCAAAACGAGCATCCAATTTATCGTCTTCGCACGATTAGCGGTCGCGAAATTGTTGCAACTGAAGACCATAAATTTATGACAAATAAAGGTTGGAAAACAGTGGGCGAAATACAACAAAATATTGCTGATTTTAAAATTGGATGCGAGTTTGATTCACGTACTCGGCGATTTGAATTTATGCAAATCGAATCTGTTATTCGTCAGCTAGATGGTCTTATTTCTGACATTGAAGTTGCTAGCAAGAACCATTCGTTTATCGCAGGCGAATATGGATTTGCCAGCTCTAATTGTGCCATGGGTAAGCAAGCCATGGGTGTCTATGCGACAAACTACGACCAGCGTATGGACAAAACCGCCTATGTCTTGAATTATCCCAGTCGTCCGCTCGTTGATACCCGCCTCATGAATTTTATCCATTTAAATCAGATTCCATCAGGCACCCAAATCCACGTAGCCATTATGACACATACTGGTTATAATCAAGAGGATAGTGTCCTCATAAACAAGGGCTCGCTTGATAGAGGTCTATTCTTGGCTACTATTTACCATACCGAAAAAGATGAAGATAAGAATATTATTCGGGACGAGATAATCCGCTGTAAGCCCGATCCGACAAAAACGAAGGGAATCAAATTTGGCAATTATGACAAATTAGATTCAAAGGGGTTTATTCCAGAAAACGAACTAGTCGAAAACCGCGATGTTATTATTGCCAAGACTATTCCGATCAAGGAAAATCGTAATGATCCGACAAAAACCGTAAAATATGAGGACCAAAGTAAAACATTCCGTACGACAGAAGAGACCTATATTGATAAGAATTATACTGGGAGAAATGGCGACGGATATAATTTCGCCAAGGTTCGTGTTCGTATTATGAGAAAGCCTGTGCTGGGGGATAAAATTAGCTCGAGACATGGGCAGAAGGGTACTGTCGGAAATATTATTCCTGAATGCGATATGCCTTTTACGAAAAATGGTCTCCGACCCGATGTCATCATTAATCCACATGCGATTCCATCTCGTATGACGATTGCTCAACTAAAAGAAACGCTGCTGGGAAAAGTTTTATTGGAGTTGGGTATGTTTGGTGATGGGACGAGTTTCGGTAACCTAGATATCAAAACAATTTCAAGCGAGCTTCTTAAGCTGGGATATGAGAGTTATGGAAATGAAGTCATGTATAATGGACTTACTGGTGAACAACTCGAAACTAGTATTTATATTGGTCCGGTCTTTTACCAAAGACTAAAGCACATGGTAAATGATAAGCAGCATAGTCGGTCGATTGGTCCCATGGTAAATCTTACTAGGCAGCCTGCTGAGGGACGTAGTAGGGATGGTGGCTTCCGTATTGGTGAGATGGAACGTGATGTCATGATAGCTCACGGAATGTCGAGGTTTTGCCGAGAGCGTCTATATGATGTTTCTGATAAATATAGTGTACATGTCTGTAAGAAGTGTGGAATGGTAGCATCATTTAATGATGGAAATAAAAACCGGATGTACGCAAATACGGATTTCACGATTCATTTATGCAAGACTTGTGATAATAAGACGGAATTTGCCAGAGTGGAGATTCCCTATGCCTATAAGTTGATGTCTCAAGAACTACAAACCATCAATGTAGTACCGCGTATAATCACGGAGTAATGAGATGTCGCTATACCATACTTTCAATAGCTATAAATATTTTTTTCCAATCTAGATAAGATGTTGTCCAATCATATTCATAAGGAACTTCGGGTTTTTGTTTATTTATTTCTATGAAGTTCTCTTCCTTTCTAATCGAATCGGCGTCTTTATTTGAATTTATACTTACCAGACAAAAGTTACAATCAGGGTTTATTTTTTTGATTTGTTCTATAAAAGCACATTTCTGATTCAAATTAATATCACCATGTCTGCAAAAAACGATTTTATCATTACCCTTTATGTAAGTTATGATTCTTAAAAAACGTCGCCTATATTTTTCTATAAATTCCAAAATATCTTCATCTGTAAAATCAATTTTTACGTCGTGAATTGATTCACATTTAGGTAATGATTTTATAATTATTTTCGATTTAACATTATTAAATATGGGATCGTTTGGTTTTTTGTATTACACTATCAAAATATAACAATTTATCAATATTTTCAAAACAACTTAATATAGAAATGACTGAATCTATACAAGTAAGCAGATTGTCAAAAAATAACGTTTCTTTTTAACCAATGTGTTTACTAATCTGATAATTTACGCTACACCCAAAACCAATACTAATGTAGACTTTTGACATGAAATATATATAAATAGATCTATATATATTTAGCAATTATGCAACCAAAACAAGAATTTGACAGCTTTTTTGATTTATATGCTTTAGATCAAAATTATGTAAGAAATAAAAATATATCCTATTTAAAAACAGATACACATGTTGGTAATGCAATAAAATTAGGAAGATATTGGGAACCATGGATGTTTAAATATATTTCAGAAAATTATATTCCAAACACAAATATGATAGATTTAGGAGCAAATATTGGCACTACAACATTATTAATGAGCGAAGTGTTGTCAAAAAATCAAAAAATATATTCTTTTGAACCAATTTATCACAACGTTTTATTTAAAAATGTAATTGATAATAATTTAAGAAACAAAACAGAAATATACCCCTTTGGTGTTGGAAATAAAAAACAAATTTTAAAAATTAGACAAATTGATTTTAGCAAAAATAATAATTTTGGTGCCGTTTCAATTATACGAACGCTCGACACAAATGAAACAGCGTTGTCTATTCAAATTATTCCAGTAGATGATTTTAATTTTGAAAACGTTAGTTTAATCAAGATTGACGTAGAACATATGGAAATAGAAGTATTAGAAGGATGCTTAGATTTATTGACCCGCTGTAAACCAACTATATTACTTGAAACTTATCAAATTGATAAATTAAAAACAACGGATATATTTAAAAAACTAATAAATATCGGATACGATATAAACCCGATTAGTGAGGGCCATTTCGATTTTATAATGAAGTGTACTTCTCCCAAGTAAAATGTTACAAACTACAAATTCAACAATCTTTTCTTAATAAATTCACACATAAACTCATCATAAAAGTTTGGATAAAATCCCATCAATTTTACTTTGTAGTCGTTGTCCATATTTTTTAATGCACCTCTATGCAATGCAAAAATTTTAATTAATTCATTATTTAATGCCTTTATTCCAATATTCTCATAGCTATTCCATGCAGGATCAATATTGCCCATAATACTACAAAAATTTGCTTGTTTAATAGAATAATCTTCTAATTTATTCTTACATATTAGATAGGTTGAATACAAATAAAATTCCGTGATTTTTTTTGGGTTTTTGCAAAAAAAGTCATAAAATCCTAGATTTTCTTTTTCTTCTACGTAATTAATCATTTCCAAAACATCCTTTTTTTTTAATAAAAACGGCGTTGTTGTCAAAAGTTTAATCTGGTTCTCTTTATTTTTATAATCGAAAGGACAATTTGATTCATAATACTCCAAGCAATTATAATAATTATTTATCATATTGCCAGGATATCCAAGAAATAAAAAAGGTTTTCCACTTTTATCAAAATAATCACTATAGTTTACCCCTCTTATGAAATGGTTTTTTCCATCCATAATTAAATAATAATCTGATTCTGCAATTTTTGATATTAAAATTTTCAATATTTGTTGATTATACCACGACGACTTGGTATTTTTGAAACTATGATCAATCTCTTCATTATATATCAGTTTTACCTTTGGTTTTAACTCATTCGGGTAATAATCTATTATTTCATTTATATCAAACAACCCAGGAGAATTGTAAATCACATAAATATTATGAATAATTGTTTTATTCACAAATTTCATTGACATTGCTTGTAACCGTAATAAATTTATTTCAGATTCGTCATTGAAAAATATTGTTACAAAATCCATATTTACATTATCTTTATAAAAACAATTCTTTCACATTCCGCAACATTAAAATAACACCTTTAATCTTTTCAATATTTATTTCCTTTTCGTAAACGTCAATGTGTGCAACCGCATTTCTTAATAACTCCATATCTTTTCCTAAATCGCCTGTCAAATGTAAAATCATTCCTGGGAAATAACTGTCTATATTTTGACAACCCAAATAAATTGGAGTGGTGCTTGCCAAAAGCGGGTTCATGACCTTTTCGCTAAAATAGTGATTGCTTCGAAAGTTCTCAATACAAATGTGAAATTTGTAATCATTGTAGGGTTCAGATTCAGTGAATTCACCTTTTATACGAAGATCATTCAAATGTTCATAATATCGGCATCCTCTTCCGTAAACATCGATGGGCATATCAGTCTTTAGAATTCGTGACAATAGTTCATGGCGATAACGATGCCCCTCCTGTGATGTTTTTTCACTAACCATCATCGAGATCAATTTAGATTTGGTGGGAACAGCTTGGAGCGGAGGATTATGCCACATATAGGAAAAATGTTCTACAAATGGTGCGGGAAGTCCCATTGTATCACCAATAAAATATTTGCCTATGTTCTGGATAGCATAATCTAGAAACTCTTGTGTCAATCCCAAAAAGTGAATTGGTTCAAAGGCTAGCCCGACTACGTTTTTTTTAAGAATATGGCTAGGTATTTGGGGCATTGCCGTGTTTAAAATGAGAACATGGGTATAATCGTCGGAATTAGTAATAAAAACCTCCTTATCTTCACCATAAAAATCTAGTGTTTTTGCGTCACAAAGCCGCTCATAAATATCCTTACAATTATCGGAGTTTCCAAAGCTAGAAAAAATACGAATCCGAATTTTATCCATTTTCAAAGTGTTGTCTTTCAAATATAAAGTATATCGTTCAAAATGCTCTATATTTTTTACAATATAATATAACATATTGAAATGGACGAAGATTCACCCAAAGTAAGCGATAATAGTGAAATTAACGATATTCGTCAGCAACCACATTTTAAGGGGGTTTCGTTCTCAAAATATAAAAAAACCGACGTAAGAAAACAGCTTATCGAGAACATAAAGAATGGAAAGTTAGAGCCAGCATGTTATTGGTGTGCAGAGCTGATATGTGCTGGACATTTTATGGAAGTTTGGGAAATTATCCTGCATTATACAGGAAAACATATTCACCTGGGAAACCCGAAAATGGTAATTTATTTAGAGAAACGATTTGAGATTTTTCGAAATATAATCAGTCAAGGTCAATATTTAAATGAATTACAACTTCGTAACCATCCTACCATTCGTAAATTATTTGCTGAAATAATTAGCACTCTAACCTTATCTAATAAAAAGCACAGCTTTGAACCAATCAAGATAAACCGCGAAGAAGAATTCGATATGACACAAATGACGGATAGATTGAAAGCCCCCAGTGTTCATTACGTAGAACCCGTTTTTAAAAAGGATGATCCAAAAGAGCTATTTATTGCTATCAACGAATTTGCCTATAATATTTCCAAAGACAGGCGAAATATGATGGGAGCATGTTATTGGATTGAGTGGACTATTGATTTTGAGGCTGTGTGTAAAAAACGTAAAACAAATGTTATTTGTGAAACGAGACCATTCGTTAATGTAGAAAAAAAATTTAGATGCGATACAATATGGATGTTATGGGATACCATTTTTTATTACTCTTACCAATTAAACAATCAGTTTATTAGCAGCTTGTTAAACTCGTTATTCGGCATTTTTTGTATAAAATATACAACCGCGTCTTGTAAAAAACGCAGATATTTGCTATATTTTGCGGTTGCCTTATTGACAGAACCCGTACAAACAAACATCGAACTCATGCCAAATAAGCCATTGATACAGAACATTGTAGATAAAATCAATTCTATTTACAAACAAATAAAGAAGAATGAAGAAAGCCCGAATACAGAATATTTGTTTGCAAATTTAGAAAGAGAAAATACCTTTGAAAAGTCCATACGTAAAATGGAGCTTGTAAATTCAATGAATATTACGACAAAGACAAATGTATAATTGGAACCCCTGCAAATTTAGATGCCATAATTGAGAACCCACTTCTAGTTCCGGCAAAAATTTTTTCTGATTGAGTCAATAAATAAAACTCTGTAACGGAATCTAAGTATTGCTGTTTTGTCGTATTACTAAGAGACGTATGACCGATATCAAAATCAGTTGTAATAACATTGTCATATTTTGCTTTTATTTGTTTCTTATATGATTCATTATCGCAACAAAAGAAGATGTTGGTCTCGTTATTAGTATCTTCAATTAATTGGAACATCTGGTTCTCGTCAAACTGCCGTGAATCAGATTGACAAACCACGTATTGTTTATCAGTTTCTAAGAATGCATCGCCCAACCTAACATGAATGGCGACGTAATTGCCTAATTTATCCAAATAGTTTTGGGCGTTTTGGAGAACCTTCTCAGAAAAAGAAAATAATAGTGAAATGCATGGCGATATTTTTTCATACATGTCAGCAATATCATACATACAAAAGGGAGTAACAATGTAAAATATATCTGATTCCATATTTTCCAACTCTTTAAACAAATCTATTTTTTTATAATTCTTAATAGTATCTACATCAATATACATTTCTTTCGAGATTAGCGTTATATATTTGTTTAATGCATTATCGTTTATTGAATACTTCATTTTTATTTCATTTTTAATACAGTGCCTAAACAAATACATAAAAAATTTGAAGAAATCTCCGATTCCTCCCATTCCAATTGTAAAATAAAAAACTACGGTTTTTGTATATGTTTCATAGTTGTCAAAATAATTTGCAACATTTGTTCTCCAAGTCTCAATCTCATTATTAGGTATTTTCTTGTTCATAATTATATTTGTATTTGTATAATAGAATAAATTATTATGTGTAAATTGTTTTTTTCATATCATCATAAAGATTCAAAAAAATTATTAAGAAAATTTTTAAAATATGGAAATGCTGAACATTTAGAGTACGGATATGGGCTAAGTTGGAAAAGTGATTCGTCATGGGAAACTTATAAATGTAACTGCTTTCATATGACTGACCCCAAATCAAAGAAAATAATACAAGACATTGATTCGACAGCGATTGCTTCTCATATTCGCAATATCTATCATGAAAATATGACATCACAACAAATATGCGATGAAATCAAAGACGTGAATACTCATCCATTTACTTACAAAAATGCGATATTTATGCATCACGGTGATTTGTTTCTCGATTTCGCAGGTGATTCTAATAGTTATCAATTACAGCATAATGCAGTACAATGGAAACAAGTCTTTTCAAAAATCATGAAATATATGTCATCTGAATTTAAAGCTGAAATAAAAGGTAAAACCGATAGTGAAATACTGTTTTATTTATTGCTTTCTATACAAGAGCAGCTTGATTGTTCAGAAGCAGGTGATGTGGCTGCGTTCGTACAAGGAATCGTACAAAGTTTTTATATTTTGAACCGTATATTAGACAAAGTCGGCATTTCTAATAGCTCGAATATATTATTTTCAAAAGGTCACTATATTGTAGTGGCAAAAATATATAAAAAGAATACATTGCATGAACTAAAAAATCCCGCATTTTATGTAAGTAAGGATATAAATGGCGGCATGTTATTTAGTAATGTTCGATTAAAAAACCATTTGCAGGAAGTCGAAAAAAATACGCTTTACTTAATAAACACTGAAACAAATGAATTACGTACATATCGTTTATAATATACTTTTTTTAAGAAATTATATTATAATAATCTAACATAACAAAATATCAATATGGTAAAATGTTTCTGTTATTGGGATTCAGGATATGAGAAAATGCCAGAAATGATAAAATATATTTATAACCACAATAAGGAAATCAGTGAAAAATACAAATTTGAATTGATATTGGTTACGGACGAAAATGTCAAAAATTATATTTATTTACCTCCAGGATTCATGCAATTTGAAGCAAATCATAAAAGTGATATTGTTCGAATTTATTGTTTACATAAGTTTGGTGGATTCTGGATTGATATGGACGTAATTTTAATAAAAGACCTAAATTTGCTTTGGTCTGCTCTTATTTCATCAGGCAAATATGCTATCTTGGACATTGAACTAAATAGCAAAATTGGCTGTGCAACTATGGCAATGTTAGCAAATACTGTAACTTCTACGTTTTGTTATAATTATATCAATGTTTTATTAGAATCTTATCCGATGGAACAAAAAATAAAATGGGATTTCTTAGGTCCCGCGAACGTGAAACTGCTATATTTGACCATGCCAGAGAATATTATATTGAATAATTATGAAAAAGTCAAACGTGGTTGCAATTTTATTACATGGGCTGATAAACCCGGATTCTCAAAAGAAAAATGGCTTTTAAAAACGCCTGAATCAGCAAAAGAATTCGCAGATAAACTAGATGCAAATGTCGATTGTTATTATGTAATAACATGGACAATTTATAAAAAAAACGACATGTCTAATAATTTAATTGACCAAGTTTTTAATAATAAACGATCGGTGTTTTATTACTTGACAATGAACGAAACCAAGCGAAAAGAATATGAAAGTTCTCTACGATATGCCTCAATACAGGATATTATTAATAATAAACCATTGTTACTTACACAAATTATTGATAATTATTTGAATCAAAAGCCTGCAGAAAAGCCTATCATTGATAAAATACCTGAAAAGAGTAAAGTTGTTCAAGGATATGCGTATCATGTTAGCGTCGCTGCTGTATTTAAAAATGAAACACATGCATTAGATGAATGGATTAGGCATTACCTCAGTATAGGTATCGACCATATTTATTTAATCAATGATTTTAGTACCGATGCATACAAACCCATTATAGCAAAATACGGAAACAAAATTACATTGTTTGAGAACAATGTTATTACAAGCGAATTTGGAAGACAATCATTAATTTACGAAAAATACTTACGTCCAATTTTAGGTGAAACTGAATATATGGCAATAGTAGATTTAGACGAATTCTTGTATAGTCCCGCCCGTTTATCATTTAAAGATTTCTTTTCCAAACACGATAAATATGCACAATATACGATAAATTGGTTGATTTTTGGAAGTAATGGATATATTGATCAGCCCGAATCCCTTATTGATAGTTTTACAATGCGGGCAAAAACCGTAAATAATGACGTTATTAATCCATATGATTTTAAAAGCATTGTCAAAACTAGTAAATTAATTAAATTTAGCGTACATAGTCATGAATGTTTAGGTGATACCTTATTTTTAGGTTCCGAATCCGAAGAAATGGTAATTAATCATTATATTATTCAATCCCTGGTTTTTTATATGGAAGTAAAATGCGTCAGAGGATGTGCGGATAATTTTCAGAATTGTCTCAATAAACAAGCTGTTGAAGAACAACGGAAAAATAGAAAACGATTTAATTTTATTGATAAACTAGCAAATGAAGAAGTAGATGATCGGTTGAAATTACAAAAATAAAATCTGTAATTAAAATATAAATGTTATACGTTACAAAAGATTATCAACATGTATTTTTTATAAATTTAAAATGCGGGTACTCAACATTTGAAAAACTTTATTTGAAAGGACACTTGTTAAAATTAAATAAGAATTATTTAAATAATTATATTTATTCTGATGTTTTTAGTAAAATAAACCCCAATTCCGTTACATTATGGACCATTATGAGAAATCCTCGTGCAAGATTATGTTCCTTTTTCAAAGATAAATTTCATGCTTGCTTTTTAGAAGGCAACACAAAATTTCGCAGCCAATTGTGTCAAAAAGAAATGTATAAATTTTTTCCGAAAGAAAAAATAGAAAATCGAGAACTTACTATAAGTGACTTTATAAATTCAATAAAACGCGGATACACGGACGACCATATTTTTCCACAAAGCCGTTTGTTTTCATTCAACGTTTTTAAAAAAGACATTCATATTCTGAAAATGGAAGATGAAGATTTTAATAGAAAATGCCAGGAAATAATTGGCATCGAATTACCAAAAGAAAACGTTACTAATAGCAATGATATAAGTTTAAATGACGAAGATATTGAGATAATAAATAATTTATTTGCGGATGATTTTAAATTATATGAAAAATCAATTATTGAATTTGACGAATCGAAATTATCTAAAAATATTTTTTTTATTTAGACACCATAAATAATAACAATTTGTTTATTATTATTTATTATTTTTTATTTTTTATTTATTGACATTGTAGTTCATTTTAAAAAGAAGAGCCGAATGAACCACCCAATACGCTATTCGCAGCCATAGGACCCATCATTGAACCAAAATCATTTACTGGTCCGGGGCGACCCATCATATTATCATAAGAATCCATGCCGTTGCTTTGTCTACTTGTCGCAGTAGGAGCTGGTGGGAACATTCCTCCCTGAACCTGGCTATTATCTAAATAATCAGCCTGGCTAGGTGCATGTCTAGAAACTGGTTGGCTCACTCGAACACCCTTCTTTACATTTGCCTTAGAATCACCTGAACTCTTGCCATTCCATAAATCGTTCGCTCTATCAAACAAAATGTTTACCTTGATTCCTAATTTTGTCTGAATGCTTAATACAATGATTAAAAATGCTAAAATCACATTGGTAAGCGTCAAGCTCTCATATTTAAATCCACTATATGTTGGTGCATAAGTAATCACTCTATGAATAACAATAATTCCACAAAACATCACGATCAATTGAATGAAGATTTCGGCTAAAAGTTCCAAGGTTGATTTTTCGGGGTCAGCCTCAGGAATAAACCGTTGAATTAATTTATTCAAAACCAATACTGGAATTACTCCCATCATCGAATATTGTACTACATTTAATATCTCAGCTTTTCCTTCCTCTGTTTGGGAAAATACGTGATTTAAAAATGTTTTTTTATGTGAATCGGTTGTTTCATGTAATATTTCCATACTATTATTTATTTATTTATATAAACAACGCTTAGAAAATATAATTATTCAATCGATATAAATTCCGAAATCATGGGAAAAATAGGCTCAATAATTTTTGCACAGGCAATAGCGACCTCCCGATGCTCTTTCTGTGTTCCATTTCCAGAACGTAATTGAATATAATGAATCCATGAACGCAGCGTACCATTCATATACATACGCGAACTCGTCATACCTTCTGGCAAAACCACCCGTGCTTGTTCTTTGGCGATACCATTTTCTATTGCCCATTTATATGCTGTTTCTGCTTCTTGAGCAACTTGTTTTTGTAAAACTGTCCATTTATCCGACAATTCCGGGTTATCGGTTTCAATGCTGTTTTGTCGATTTTTATTATCTTGCAGACGTGCCTCCCTATTCTCAAAACCTAATGTTGATGCGGCGTCTAGGACATTTGCATACCGTTGTGAAAATTCCTGAAACGAGAATGACCGATGTCTCAGAATTTGCCTTGCGATATCTCTGGTTGTCTCAATTTCAATACATATACTTACCATTTCTAAAGGCGACCAGTGATTGTTTTTTATCAAATATCTTATCAATCGGTCATTTGTGAGAGTATTATTTTGGTTCGCTGGATTTGATACTTTGGCACAATAGGCAACTAAATCTTGCATTGTTTTTTCCGAATCCAAGTTTGATAAATACGTGCAGGGTTTAGAATAACTAATTAATGTCACTTTCATTTCCAGGCTGTATTTTATATTTTTAATAATGATAGGTTTATGTTGTTTTTAAAAAAACATCAACAACTACAAACAGAAAAAACAATTGCGTAAACAAACATTTAGAGATATCAATTAGTATATTATATTGTATATTCTAGAATGAGCCAATCAAATGCCGCCGCCATTAAACGTAGAGTTAATGTCCCCTCAACGCCTAGCCAAAATTCGATTGGCATAAAGACGAATAACACAGTCGGACCAAGCAATGTAACTAACACAGTTACTCCTAGTCCTACTGGATTTACACTTCCCCAAGTCATTGCTGTAATCGATAGCCGTCTTACCACGTTAGAAAAAAACATGAGAGATGGGGTATCAGTTTCTAATGGAAACAATATTGACTTAGAACAAACAGTCTCTGTAAGTGATTTTAGTAATGTTGTAGACGAATTCAATAGCCGGTTTGCTATGTTCGCAGAAGAAATAAGTGAGATGAAGGACATTGTTATAAAATTGCAATCATATACCATGGAAGTAAATAAAACACTCATGGATGAGCGTATTCACGTATTTTCAGATTTGAATTTGAATGAATCTTCGACAATCGGTCCAGTTCCTGTTACAAACGAACCATCTACCGTCTTCATTTCTGATGAGGTTGTTAACCAGACTAGTGTTGACTTAAAAAATCTTATTCAAACTGAAGTACTACAATCATCGTCGTCATAATATATTATTTTTGTAAAATGCATAGAAATAATATATTTAATTGAATATATGGAGAACAATTTCCTCGAAAAAATACAACAACTTCAGGGAGATTATTACAATAAAAATGGGAAAAATACATTTTTTAAAAAAAGCCAAAAAAACGAATGTGCCGCCGTGATATCAAATTCGATAGATTTACAACAGTTATTAAATAATACAATGTTTATTGTTCCTAATACAAATAAGGTGTTCTTTGATTATACGATTTTCAAATTATATGCGACTCCTGAAAATTATACCATCATAGTGGACCAAGTATTACAGCTTTTCCAAACTTGTATTAATAAATATGGCTCATACGAATCCCATTTTAATTTATTATCTTATACTGTATCGGCGTGCGAAAGATATAAATCGATTTTTCCGGTTTTATTCGACGCATGTTTTAAAAACGGAAAAACATTTTCAGATAAATTAGACAAATTATACATATATAATACGCCATCGTGTATGGCGACTGTAATTCAAATTATGACGCCGTTAGTAGACCCAATTGTTCGTCCTAAAATCAACTTTTATACGAAGAGTGAAACTGAAGATAAACTAAAGGAATTGTTTTATGTGGAAAAGTTTATTTAATTATATATATAATGTCAAATGTGCAAGGGTTTTTAATTCAAAACGACGATTATTTATTTTTTGACATTTTCTCGAAAATAATATCGGTAATAATATTAAAAATGTCAATAATATTATTTGATAAAGCTTGTTTGTATGACGTTCACAAAAACGAAACTACACTGTATGGTCATTATACAAAACAATTTCATAATATATGGATTGAAGATTCAACGTATAATTTAGTTTTTTGCAATGACCGCCCGGATTTTTATATTAAAATAAGCGGCAAATCTACTATATTAAGAAATTTCATTTTCATAAATATGCATGAGCAAACAAATTTAGGAGATGTCCATTTGCTTTTTCCATTCGAAGATTGCGATTTACAAATAACTCCGAATTCCGCAATTATAAGCACAATGTGTAAAGATTATTCGCATAGATTGGACGAGTGGATACAGTATAATTTAAAGTTAGGTTTTTCAGGAATAATTGTCTTTAATAATGATGGTAACAAGTCGAACCCATTAAATGAAAACCTTGAAAACTGTGTTCAAACGTCCTCAACAGAAGACATATGCAAAAAATACAAGGGAAAGGTATTGGTAATAGAATTTCCATATTCGCCTCTTGAAACCGAAGATTGGAATAATATACAGCGGTCAGCTTTACATATTGGCGTTAATGCTTTTCGAAAAAAATGCAGAAACATAGCATTAATTGACGCAGATGAGTTCATATATTTTCCAAATCATACAAATATGAATATAGAAGATTTTTTAAAAAACCATGGCACAATAACAATGATGAGTAACATTTTAACAAATAAAAATGAAAACGACTTATTAAATAATAACATACTTGACCTCGCAAACTATATCGGTGAAGACAAATACACAAAAACAATATTACACACAGAAAAAATAAACGAAAACGAATTCATTGTCACACCACACACTCACGGAACTCAAGAAATAATAAATAAGGAATTTATAATTCATTATCATTGCTGGATGAATAATCGTTATAAATATAACGAAGCGATGCCTGTAATAAATATTTCCTCAGATAATAAATTGTAAATAATAATTCTATTATGATTTCAAAAAAATTGAATAAAAACTAATATAAAACCATTGGACTCAAACTATTCATCATGAACGTCGTCATTCGGAATCCACAAAAGTCCGAAGCCTTTGCCGCGGTTTTTCAGCATATCCGCCTTTTTACTGAACATATCAATATTATGTTTGAAAAAGATAAGGTATTCTTCCAATCCATGGACTCGGCAAGAGTTTCTGTTTTTGAATTGACCCTACCGTCTACCTGGTTTGACATATATGAACATACCAGTACAAGTGCGATACCTATTGGAATCAGTTCGTCGTTACTTTTTAAAATATTAAATACTCGGGATAAAGCACAAGAGACCCAAATAAAATATGATATGGATGATTCGGATAAGCTATATATTGGATTTACGTGTGAAAACAAAGCAATTTTCGATAAGAATTTTGAAATTCCTTTAATGGATATAGAATGTGAGTTGATGGGTATCCCTGAAAGTGAAAGTCAGGCAGAATTTTCAGTCTGTTCAGTCAATTTTGCTAATATTATAAATCAACTCAAATTATTTGGCGATTCGCTAGATATCACTTGCACAGAAGACAAAATTGTTCTGCAATCTCTAAGCGTTGATGCTGGAAAAATGGACGTCGAAATAAGCATTGATGAACTAGATTCTTATTCGATTAATGAAGGCGAAACCGTAAAATTGTCTTTTAGTCTTAATATTCTACATAATATTTGTATGTATAGTAAGATATCGAAAAACGTTGAGATTCATTTGATTGATAACTTTCCCATGAAGTTAATTTACAATTTAGGTGCAGAGGCAGCCAATCTGACGTTTTATTTGGCACCTAAGATTTCTGAAGATTAAACCGAAATTCGTATAAATATTGATAAAAAACAAACTATCTAGTATATATTAATTTATCTATGAATATATACTTCCATGTGGTCTTATTTTTAGTGATTCTTTTTTTATACCTCCATTTGGTTCAACAATATAAACGCAGTGAAGATTTAGAAGTATATGAAATGGATTATACAAATAATGAGAACTTACAAGAAGTTTGTGATATCAAACAGCCGGTTTTATTTGAATACAAAACAGTTCATGGAGATTTTTTTGAAGACATCAACATAGATAAAATTGACGCACCTAATTATCTTTCCCATGATGTAAAGGTAAAAGAAAACGAAGATTATTGGAAAGAAACCGTCGATTCAGTAGATTATGTAACCTTACCACTATCTAGTTCTCAGGCATTGATGACTACTGATACACATGCTAGTTATTTTACGGAAAACAATGAAACGTTTATTGAAGAATGTCGAATGGTAGATGATTTTCAAGGTAATGATGCATTTTTAAAACCGCCCCTAACTATGCATTCTAGATATGATATTTGCATGGGCTCAAAAAACGCGGTAACACCATTGAGGTATCATATGTTTCACCGACATTTTTTATGTGTTAATTCTGGGAAGATTCGCGTAAAAATGACACCATGGAAGAGTTCTAAATATTTATATCCAGTGAAAGATTATGATAATTATGAATTTTTTTCGCCGATTAACGTTTGGAAACCTCAGCGTAAATACTTCCACGAAATGGATAAGATCAAGTTTTTGGAATTTGACGTAGTCGCTGGTCATGCACTTTTTATTCCGGCATATTGGTGGTATAGTATTCAATATACGGAAGAACCGACTCTTATCACTACGTTTACCTATAATAATGTTATGAATTGTATGGCAAATGTTCCTAACTTTGGACTTTATTATTTACAACAATATAATACAAAAACTAAAGTTGTAAAAACGTTAAATACAAACATAAATTTAGAGGATGATACAACGGAAAATTCTGAAAATATGGATGTAAATAGGCAAACGGGAAAAGAAGAGGAAACAGGAATCAATGAAAAGGTTTCTGAATAATAATATACATGTTATACCTTTCATTATTCAAAATGCTCATTTTATAAATTATTATTGCATATTATATTATTCCATTGATCATAACAAGCCTCACGAGTTAAATATAATTTACTAAATTGAAAAGCGTTTTCAGCAATTATTAATGCTTTGTCGTAATTATCTAAACACCATTTAGTTTTTTCAATCAAATCAGATAAGTCTCTTTTTACAGGAATATAATGTTCCCACTCTTTTAAAAATTCAAAGAAAAATTCTTTTCCTGGTCTATCAACTAATAATAATGGGCGATGAGACCATAATAATGTTTTTAACCGAGCAGAATATGGACCTGCACCTTCTATATCAATTAAAATAGAGTATTTTTTAACTAAGTCAGGGGTGTATATATATTTACTAGCATTAAGAAATGTATTTCCCGATTTCGTCCAAGTCATATCAAAAATATCAAACAGATCTTTATTTTTATCACCGATTTCTAGTAATTTTTTTCTAGTAATATTTGTGTTTTTATTTCCTATCCAACCAACCTTATTTATTTGATAATTATTTAATCCAGCATTGTCTATTTCTTTAACAAATTTTTCATAATCATTTATCCCTACTTCTGGCCAAGAATGAAAAACAAAATCTGGAACTAAATTTTCATAATTATTTTTTATATAGGAACATCCTTCTCCATTATAATTGTCATTTGTATCTATTTTGATTTCATTAAAATCATTCCAGTTATATTTTTCATCTGCTTTTTGAATACACCAAAATGTTGAAGGATTGCGTGTTTCATAACCACCTAAATCTTTAAAGATTAATTTACTGTTCATTTTTGAAACACAAAATGCCATAATTTATAATTATATTATATTAAATTATATTAATTCAGCAGAGCTAAATGATGTAAATATTTATCAGATTGCAATTTGATAAATATAATCGTAAGACTACACTTTTTTTATTTTATTTCATCTTTTTTTTTCAACCGGCTTAGCATACCCTATAACCGCACATGCGATTCGTTTTCCCGCATGTCCTGTAGTTAAACTATCTGGTTCTCCACCCTTTCCACAATCATCTTCGTCTGCATGAATAATAAGACCTCGGCCAATGATATTTTGTTTGGTGCCACGTAACTTTATCATTTTATCTGTGAATTTATATTTGGCAATCCCATCCACATTTGACTCCAAATTTCCCAAATCTCCTACATGACGAACAGGTGAATCTGGACCCCCATGATTTTTATTAAAGGGATTAAAATGAGCACACATGCTTTCACATTGTTCGCTCATGTCACCACACTCATGCACGTGAAATCCGTGAAGTCCGCTCTTTTTTAAACCCGATACATCTATGTCTACGTGAACGCAATCGTTCGGTATATCTTCGGTAAAACGCACCGTTCCCTTTATTTTTTTACCATCAAAAACTGCGATGGCACTGATTGGATTAGATGCGGTAGGCATTTATATTCATATATTGTGGTATGCTTTTATTAGGGTTTTCGTTATTTCTTATCCGTATTTTTATCGATAAGTACATCTTTGAGAACATTTCGAATTATTTTTTCTGTAAATTTTTGTTCTTCTTCATCGTCTTCGCCTCCTAACGAATTTCGGGCAATTTTCAAATATTCATTGTTTTCACGCGTATCTAATGTGACAAAATCGGGGTTCTCTAATTGCCACTTGGGCAGGGTTCTCAAATTCTTACGTGCAATTTGTTTGATGGCTAGCTTTAATTTGCCCTTTTCGCCGCTTTCCTTTTCCCAACTATCCTTATCTTTTACGTAGACAGTTTCACGTTTTAAATCCGTACAATGAATTGGACGTTCATATACATTCAATTCTCTCAATCCTTTCAAAAAGATACTGCTAATGCCTTCGACATAACCTAATTTGCCAGTCTTTTCCAAATCCTGTATTTGGACTTGTAGCGAATTTACAAAATCAATAATACTTACTGCGTTTTTACATTGTTCGTTTAAGAAAAAATTAATATTAAATTGATTGTTGTTAGTGGTATTGTTAGTCATGTTTTGAATATGAGTAGACCCCTTAGCAGTTATCTCTACTAACTTGTTATTTTGTTCCATGAGTGCGGCACTCTGCTCCATAATTGCCGAGCTTTGTTCAACCAAAACGCTTTGCAATTCTTTGTTTTGTTTTATTAATTCGAGAACCATTTCATTTGTTAAAGCACCCTCATTTTTATTATAATACTCTTCACGGGGTTTTTCGTTAGGTATTTCACAAGGTTTACATTTTTGCTTATGTTTCCAAAGACTTCCTCGACTCATATAACTCTTTTCACAATTTATACAGCTAAAAACTGCATTGTCATTGAGCGGGGTAATTTGCTGCTTCCCACAATCTCCAATTTTGCTTCCAATGCTTCCATCAGAATGTTTGCGTGTGGTCATGTGTCTATTGAAATCTTTTTTGTTACCAGATGTGAAGTTACAATCTGAACAAGAATATTTGGGGTTTTTTTGGGGTTTTTTTGCTTCCATTCGCCTATATTATATGGAAACATAAAAATTACCCCTATATCATTTTACATAAAATTATTTATTTTTTATGCAGCCAGGATTTTTTTAAAAAACCGGGTTTTGCAGCATCGCCGAGTAAACCGACCCTTTTTCAAAAAGTCTACGGCCCTTTTCGAAAAATGGACATTTATAAAATGTCCAAAACCAGAAAATTTTGCCATTTCTTTTTGACACTAAACGACGAATTCGATAGTAAAACTATGTAATCTATTAGAATATTAATCCAATTTAAATAGTTTTGCGTTGTAGTTGGGATTCTTATTTTGAGTAGAACTCGTAGATTGGTTCTCAATAATTATTTTTTGATTTTCGATAATGAATGAATGTAAGTCCTTATTTTGTCTTAATAACTCAATAATTATGTCATTTGAATTTAATTGATTTTCAAAAGGCGGAGCTTGAGAGTTGAATTTTGTATTACATTTTTGTTTATGTTTCCAAAGATTACTTGCACTGCTATAAATTTTGTTACAGTTTGCACAAGTGTTTTTATTTTCGGCTACATCAGTTGTATGTTTTTTTGTTTTAAGATGTTTTAAATAATCACTATTTTTTAACGTGGTATAATTGCATTTTTCACAAAAGAATGTGCGAGGCGATTTTTCTCCATTGTCGCTGACAATTGTTGTCAAAGAAGATGTACTATTATTTGGTAATAATGTATTCAAATATTCCATATATTATTAATTACTATTTTTTTTCTCCTAAAGTTCTCCATTCAAAGAGACATTACACTACAATACATATAAGTAATTGTCATTAAAACGTGCGTAAAAAGTAAATGAATTAAAACTGAAAAACTCTGGTATGTTTTCAAAAGTTCTCCAGTAATCATGGGATGTTGTAAAAAACAATAATAAACACTCTCATTCATTAAAAACATGAGGGCCGCTACCGAGCCAACTATAAACCAAATATTTCTATACTGAGGTGTAAAATAATGCACAGCATAATAAAGCGTAATAAATAAAAATACGCTTACTGCCATAAACCTATCTAAATTTAAAAACCTGTCGGCATTTACCCTTGACCAATGTATCATAGTTGTTCCATATAAAATCAATCCTAATAAGACGAGATAATAATGTTTTTTATATAAACCAACTAAAATTGCCAATAATATAAATTGACCAGTATAAAGTCCAAATTTGGAAATATCTTCATTTACTATCATTATAATAACAGGAGAATTTTCTAATAATAATATATATTTCAAACAAAAACAAGCAAAAAAAGCATGTCTCAACTCATCAAAAAAATCATCATATCAACAATTGTCTTGTTGGTTCTCGATTTTACATTTTTATCTGTCAACAAAACCGCGTTTGAAAATGAGGTTATAAGTGTCCAACGCGTGATTATGCGAATGAATCCTGTCGGTGCATTTTTCTCTTATTTGTTTATTATATTCGCAATCAACTATTTTATTTTATTAAAAAATAGACCAGTATTTGAGGCAGCCATATTAGGCCTGATTATTAACGGAGTTTATGAAAGTACAAATTATGCTATTTTTAAGAAGTGGTCAGCCAATTTAGCTATTATGGATACTATTTGGGGCGGGTTCTTATTTGCATTGACGACCCAAATTACGTATACGTTATCGAATTTGTAAGAGCCAGCGTTTTAGTTATTTTTAATTTTTTTGTTATCAAAGAAGCTCCATATTTATTACAAAAATCTGTTATAGAAAGCTGTCGCTCATCTGCTTTCCCGGTAAAAAGCAGTTTGACAGAAACAGGCTGCTCATCTGGTTCAATCGCCCATTCATCGTAAAATTCTTCTTTATTATCATCATCAAATTGTATATCACGATTTTCCTCATTAATTATTCCACGACACTTAGTAATTTTTTCTATCCAAAAGGGTGTTTCTTTACAATAATATAGCCAATGATAATAATTTTTTTGAGAGAAATCCGAAGGCGGACTATCAAAAAGCACTCGCGTTTCACTTCGAATCGGAAATCTACATGCAAGTTTCAGGTAATTACGAGGTTTATCAGGAACTATCGTTTTGTACTTTTCTAGGTCGACCTCTTTCATGCGAATAATGAGATTCATTTTTACAGAAACGCTTATTGCGGGTTTTACGCATTTCACTGCAAAATATGTCTCTACAAATTGATGCATTTGATATTTGCGTGTTGAGATTGTCATGATTATGGTTCCTAAGTGACAATCTAGATTTGGATTATCGGACCACTCGTCCCATATTTTTTGAATACTTTCTCTTAACCGCGGGTTCTCAAAACTATAGATAGTTTCGTAAATATTCGCAAGATATTCAAACGCATCGTCTTTGAATCCGGAGAAATATAGTTCATATGCCCAAAACAAAGCCTCGTCTGTTTTTTTTTCTAATAATGCCAATAAGAGCGATTGTTTAACTTCTAATTTCGAATAAAGGTAGCGGGTACGGTAATCATTGTTATCAATATTCATGTTGACTTTTTTATGAATTGATTTAATACTAGCGGGTTAAATCAATTTTTTACCAATAAAAACGATTGGAATTCGATAAAAGAAGAAGAGGCAAATAATAGTTAGGGTAATAATCATCATAATAATAGTGGTAGTGATAATAATTCCTGTCATGGTGTCTGTGATGACGGCTATGATGTGATGAGCATGACGAAGATGAACTGGATGAAGAAGAGCTGTCAGATGAGTGGTGGGACCTGTGGGATCCGTGAGATGAATGAGACTTATGCGAAGGCATCTATATACTAAAACTTCATTATATGTTTCTAAAATATATTAATTCTAAACTGTAAAATGCAGTCAGTAAATACAAGTTTACAAAAAATAACGATTCAATTGCAGATTATACAATTTAGGAAAGCAATGACATTTAAGTATGACACTATTGTATAAGAATGAAAAAACATACAGAAAAAACAAAATTGAAAACTAAAAACACAAACAAAAAAATCGGCGGACAACGGCGAAAAACGATGCGGAATAAAAGCAAGTCATTGATAACCAATGAGAAGAAATCACGTATTGTCCAAACTTTTTTAGAAATGCTGAATACCGTGAAATTATATCATTGGAAAACGCACTCCTATGCTCAACATAAAGCAACAGATGAACTATATTCAAAATTAAATGAAAACATTGATACTTTTGTAGAGATATTATTAGGAAAAGAAGAATCTCGTATAAAAATGGTCGAAAAGCGTAGTCGTTTAATTGATTCTCAAAACACATCTGATTTTAAAAGCCGAATCTATGAATATCGCGAATTTTTAATTGACATTTCCAAATATTTTGATGCAAAGCGTGATACCGATTTGTTGAATGTTCGAGATGAAATATTGGGACATATTAATCAGTTTTTGTATTTAATGTCATTTGATACACCGATGAACACTTAAAACGGGACAACCCGCTTAGTGCGGGTTGCTTTTTAATTGATTTATCGGCAACGTAGCCATTTAAATGTTCAAGGGTGTAAATAAAATCATATGATTGTATAAATAGGAATGTCTACTATTGATTCTATTGATGATAACGAACTATTCAATATAGTAGAAAAATTATTTATATCTTACTTGCACGAAACCATTGAACCAGAATATGTTGAAGAAGAAAATATATGTTGTAATGAAACTGAAAAATGCTTGATCAAATTTTATGCCAAACTATTAAAAACACTGGAGCCATATAAAAAAATGAGTAAGCGAGATATCTTTTTGACATTAATTTATATTTATTATTCATTAAATTTAAATGAACCGACCGCTGATTGGCTAACTATGCATTTTTTGAAAGAGAATTCGGACAATGAATTGGAAACCATAAATCTCTATGTTGAAATCACCTCGGGTGATATCCAAATAAATATTTCCTCTTGTATCAGAAGGCAAATGATGGGCTTATTGATATTGCCTTAGCATACCTTTGATTCCAGGGAGAATATTTAGACCATGTGGCCATCGGCCCGTGGTTTGACGCCAACATATAGATGCGACTTTCTTGCGGCCTTTTATTACTTCCGTGCGTTGGCCAATGATTATCCGCCAATGCCGTTGAATCAATCGTATCCAATACGTTTTTAAAATAACCGAATATGTCCCATCATCGAGAATTTTAAGCTGCATAATGTCCAGCGTGGGATTTAGAAGGCGAACCGAGCTATAATAGTAAAGATATTTTAAAACATGACAATATTGATATTTGTAGAAGGCTTTCGGAGATACTGTCGTTAACATCAATAACAAGTTGGGTTTTCTCATAAACTTACAAAAACCAATATAATATTGACTATGCGTTTTTTCAGAGTCTAAATGCTCTTTGTCGTCGTTATAAATTAGGTCAAGAGCAATTTCGTCTTCTTCGTCGTCACTAAAATCATCAAATTCAATGATAATGTCTTCCTCTTCTGAATCGCTATTTGATTCAATAGATTCGTTATCCATTACACTTTCAGAATAAGAACTAATTGATTCGTTTTCATCAACTGTTGAACTGTCATCAGTATCAGGACAACCATCACCATCATTATGATGAACATCATTGTTAAATTGATACATTTGTTGTTGTTTTATATTATACTCGGACAATAACGAGGTCGGTTCAATTTTTTTTGTATGAAAAAATCTTTAGAATATATAAGGTACTGTTTCACAAATCTACAAAATGTCAACTATTTTACAACAAAATGATAAAAGTGCGGAAAATAAACCAAAGATTGTGCCTGCAGCACCATCAATCGCATTAACGACCCCCCAGGACAAAGCCGAAATCAAACAAAACCCAGTTCAGTATTATGTAAAAGCCTCTTTTATGATTACATATATTTTATTATTAACAACAGCAACAGTAACATTTATAGAAGCAATGAGAACCAATGTTCCAGAAATCAGACACATACTTAATTTAGAAACATGCATTTCCTTAGTTGCAGGTTATTTTTACTCCATTTTTACAAGTCAAATTGATGAGTTTGGAAAAAAAGATATACCAGTTGATTGGGCAGATATTACGAAAACGCGTTATATAGATTGGTCAATCACCACGCCGTTAATGTTACTGGTATTATGTATTGTTTTAGGTATTTGTGCAAATAGAAAGGTAGAATCAAAAAGTTTAGCTACTATAATTGCTCTCAATTATGTTATGTTGTATTCTGGTTATTTGGGAGAGACTAAACAAATAACTAGAATGACAGCAATTGTTGTGGGTTTCGTGGCATTTTTTGCTATGTTTTTGCTTATTTTTATAAAATTAGTCAAAACTAAGTACTGTTTTGAGAATTATGTAATGTTTGGTCTTTATATTGGTATTTGGGGTCTCTATGGTGTAGTATATTTATTTGAAGAATCTTATAAGAATATTGCTATGAATATTTTAGATTGTTTTGCCAAGTGTTTTGTTGGACTCGGACTTTGGTTATATTATTCAAAAACAGTTATTTTGTAAAAAAACAATCAGATAATAATATACATGTGTTTTGTATTATTATCTTGGCTATTTGGTAGTGGAATTGCGTTTACAGGTTTACTTTTTTATTATATAGAAGATGTCTTTGAAACGGACTTTGAGGTTTTTAATTTGAGTGACGAATAAAATCATACGTACAAACTTTGAGAGGTAGTAACATATTTCAAAATCAGCCCTTCAATCTGTGTCAATTTATGTACAATACTAATTTCGCCCAATTCTTCAAAAACCTTTATCCATTCTTTTGAAATCGTAACAACTTTCAACATGGCTTTGTTAAAATCGCCGATTGAAATTCCAAGTTCATGGATTTTTCCCTGAATAAAATATTTGCATTCAGTATCACTTGTAAATGTCGACCAGGACATAGAAGATTCAATGAGATCAAACATAAGAGCATCTTCATATCGAATACCTGTACGCACATCAAGTTCGTTTTCTCGAGTCTCATATTTTTCATAAACGCCCTTTAATTCCATAATCTTATGTTGCAAAAAGGCGTCGTCAATACTTGGTCGACTCATTCGATATTCTTCAGATACTTTTACGTCAGTGAAACACGAAAAGAGTCCAATCAGTTGTCTTACCGAAAAACTGTCAAAATTATTCCATGAACGGAGGCATGTTGCAAGACAAAGTGGGTGAATTTCTGCAACTCCAGAGGCAATTTTTCCTAGTCTAGTTAAATCATAAAGTCTACCTGATTCAATCGACTCAATAAACCCGTCCTCTATCATAATTTGACAAATTTTTTTGGTCTGATTATGAATAAAATCTTCCACATAATCCAGTGATTCCATATCATTGTTATAATCGCTCGTTAGCTCCTCCAACTCTTTAATCAAAAGATAATCTGATGTCAAATATCGATACTGATCTTTCAATGTTTCCATCTCCTTTGTGATTTCCTTGCGTTTTTTATTTACACTATTTAGCAAGAGCTTTTCCAAATAAACATATCGCAAACAAACGTCATTTGGAGTCCGAGCCAATTCAATCGATTCTGTCTTTTTTTGGATTTTTTGGGAAATGACTTCAATATTAGAGCGAATTCTCGATGCATCCCTTTTAATTTCTTGAAAAACCATGCTTTTTTCTGAGAAACTAGACAATGCTTCTACAGAAATTGCACCAGCACCATTTTGTAAAAGATTTAAGACCAACCCATAAGAGATATGATATTTCGAGACTAATTTTTGCGGGACCCCGCCCATAATTGTTTTGTAATCATTGAGGGTGGGAACTTTGAAAAGATTATTACAATGAACCACATGACCTACTGTATCGATTCCGCGTCTCCCAGCCCGCCCGGCCATCTGAGTATACTCGTGTGCCATCAAATAACGCGGACCATTGCCATCAAATTTGGTCAAACTCGTAAACACGGCAGTGCGAATAGGACAATCTAAACCGATTGCGAATGACTCAGTTGCAAAGAGCATTTTAATATATTTTTTCGAAATCATTAGTTCGACAATTTCGCGTAAAACAGGAATCATACCAGAATGATGGATGCCGATTCCCTTTTCTAAAAGTCCTACTAATCGATTATATTCTGGTAAGGCCAAATATTCTTGATAGTTTGGTAGCTTACGAATAATTTGTTCGCATTCGCGACGAATAGTATATCCAACTTTGGAATCATCTTCTAACAATGGGATTGTCAAGTCCTGGGCACATAATTCAACATGTTTACGTGAAAACACAAAGGCAATCGCCGGAAGCATATCACGGTCCCGTAAATGTAAAGCTAACTGATTTATAACATGTTTACGTTTCATGTCAAGACGATTTGTTTCAAATAATTCGGTAATCCTAACTAGGTCGCGAAATCCGGATTCCTCAAACTGACCCTTATGACTTTGTAATGGAATCAACATATTTGTTTTATCACGAACGTATTTTTCAGTCTCTTTATTTTTGACAATCTTAAAAATAGACTCTGTGGTTGTTAAAAATCCATAGTGAGAAAGGGGCACCACACGATGGTTTGTAGAGGCAAGCCAAACTTCCTTTATGGTGGAATTCCGCTCACACCATTTGGCAAAACCTTCTGGGTTATCAATCGTAGCAGAAAGCATGACCATTTGAATATGTTCGGGTAACATTAATATGGTTTTTTCCCAGACTTGTCCTCTATCAGCATCATTAATATAATGTACTTCATCAAAGATGACACAACCCAGTTCTGTTTGAACGTTTATTTGGAAATCGAGACGACTATTATTATTTGCACCATTTGCATCATTTAAAAACAGATAATTCATTAAAATTTCTGTGGTCATGATCAATACGTCCGCATTGGGATTTGTTTTGATATCACCTGTCATGAGCCCAAATGAGATATGTGGATATTTATTTGTAAATTCATAGAATTTCTGATTGGAAAGTGCCTTGATAGGACTCGTATAAATAACCTTTTTTCCCTGACCGACAAAATGCTGTATGGCAAATTCTGCTGGTAGAGTTTTTCCCGAACCAGTATGAGCAGTTACAAGAACGTGATTGCCAGTTACGATAGCCTCGATAGCATATTTTTGGAAATCACTAAGTGGGAAGGAAAATGATTCAAAATGAGATTGTAAAGTTGAATCATTATGCAAAGAATGGTCACAAGGGTAGGGTTGGTCGCAAATTTTAACCATGCTAGACTAATTTATGGAAATCTATTTATATTTTTTCAGTGTTCAATTTTTCGTATCGACGCAAATCGATTATTATTATAATTTTGAAAATAAATAAGACTCAATAAAATCATAATCGGGATTTGGATTATTAAGCATTTTTTTATGCGTTTCATTGTTTTTATCAGATAACCATAAAAATACTTCTTTAAGTGCAATTTTATATGACTTATCATAAAGACATTTATCAAAAATATTTATATCTTCTTTTATTCTTTCTGCAACTAAATAATTGTTTTTTTCGCGTTTAAAGATATATCTATTTTTTTTGTTTTGCCTGCTCCATAAATTCATATTTTGACCACATATTCTATTTGTTGACCCAAGTAAAAAGGGATGTTTTTTCGTATTTAAATTAGATATTCGTGATTTATCGTCATGAGGAACGTGATAAAGCATATTTAAATCAAATATCACCTTTCTTAAACCACAAAGCATAAGACGATTTGTAAAATCACTATCATCCCAACCATATGATTTGATATATTCATTATATCCGTTGATTCTCAAATAATCGTGCGTAAATAAATAAGTGCATCCGTGGGTGTGCTTTTCGTTTTCATCTCTTGCACATAACCATTCTCCAACGTAAAACATTCCCTTTGTTAGTGGGTGATTTTCAAAAAATTTGTCACTTAAAACAATATCCGAGTCTAATTTACATATCTTATTATATTTACATAAATCGCCAGCTAAATTTTGTGCATACGTTCTATAAAAGTTAGTTTCATTAGGAACGCGAACGTATAAAATACGGTCGTCTTTCAATGTGTTTGTAAATTCATAAAACTCTTCGGTAGATGACCAATCAATAATAATAAGTTGGTCAATAGACTGTTTTAACCATGTCCCAATATTATCTTTTATATTTTGATTTCGATTCATTACATAAATATAAAGGCATATGCCATCTAAAATTGGTTCTCCAAGTATATTTTTTTTTACATTGAATGAATGGTTTTTAGATAGATTTTGATAAATATTTATTTTTTGCATTTCTTTATAATCAAAATAATTGGCATCATTGTTAGTATATTTGTTTAATTTATAATTCTCTACGCAATAATCAAAAATGTCGACAAGGTCATAGTTTAAATGATAAAACTTAACTTTAAAAGAGGAAACCATATAAAAATCGACAGGATGAATACGAATTTTTATACATAAAATTGCACTATCTAAATAAATGCGTTTTATTAGATTCCCATTTTCACCGATGACCCCCTCATAAATAGTATCATCACTTATCCATACATGATTGCATTTCATATCAACATAACTTATTTTAAATTTAGTAACGTGTCCGACTAATAAATCTGCATTAGATACGGCCTTGCCCTTTATATCTATAACTGGAATCTCATACAAATTCTCAAAATTGTACTGTATATAGGGGGTTTTATCATCGGGCTTGGGTATCCATTCACTTGGTGAATGAAATTGCGAAAAATGTGGTAAAAAACGATCATTTAAGTGTGACGATGCTACGATTTGACTTTGATTTACCTTTATTTCAGAAATGATTTTTTCAAAATGGGTAGTTTGTACTTTATAGTCAGAACACTCGTTCAAAATAGCCTTTGTATATTTATCTGGAATATCTGCCAAGTTCTCTAAAAATAATGCGTTTTTTCCACCCGTTTTAAATAAATTTGCTCGTTTCTCATTATTACAACTAGTTATGCCAAATTCTGATGTTCGAATGTTTGAAACATCGACATGGTTAATAGATATCAAATAAGACGGATTCAAAACGTTGAGTCCGCTGTCTTTTAATAGACATGCCATTCGGTTATCACAGCCTTCCGACCCAAGCTCAATTGCTGAATTAGGAACAATTATTTTTTCCCGTTTCCATATCCATGCATCTTGATTCCAAATAGATGGACGATAAGGCTTAATAAACGATATATTAAATTCTTGAGATTCATTATAAGTTGACCCATTTAATAATTTCGTATTTGTTTCGTACCGATTTAATGCCAAAATTACGTCTAAATCAAAATTGACATCATAAAGTATTTCAATTGTACTATCCAAATAAATATCTGAATTTGCTAAAATGCAAATCGTATAGGACAAATTCTGATTATAATATTTGAACGCAGTTTCAAAAGATAACTTTTTTTGAGTAGGAATTTGTTTGATCTTCGTTTTAACTTTGTCAGGAATAAATTCTAATTTTTGCGGTGTTTCTACAAATAAATGAATTTCGTTTATATAGATATTTTCGGCATTTTTTAGTAAACAAACATTGACTTCTTTTTGTCTATTTGTATCAACGTTTACATAATATTGTGTAACTAAAATAATTCTATCAGATTTCATATATATATTTGTTTTTTATATTGTATCTATATTAAACGCAATAGTACTTTTACAAAGTTTGTTCTCTAAGCTAAAAAATTGAATAACTTTTGGATATCTTAGTCCTTAGTATATATTGCAACGATGAAGTTATGTGCGTGTTATACGAATGAGGGGGTAGGGTTGGGAACTCGTTGTCAGGATATCTGGGATGAGTTGGTAGAGTTGTTTGAGGTAGAAACAGTAGATGAGTTTTTGGATGAATGGAGTGATGTGGTGTATGGAATCGGGAGGCTGATTGGATGGTTTTGGGGGGTAGAATATGTGGGCGTTTATGGTGACGCAAGGCACATTAAAAAGATTGAGGGAAGGATGCGGGAACATGGCTGCATTAGAAGCAGGAGGCATCTGATAGACGGGAAATGTTGCAGTTTGTGTAATTAATTAATTGGGGTTTGATGCATATTGAGGCAAAATCTGGGCAATTTTCGTAGCATGTCCCCGCGAATTAAACGCGGACCTATTATGTATACGATGTTGAACCAAAACCGATTCACAATTATAAAACCGTTTTTTTTCTTTACGTAGCCGTAGCCACAAATCATAGTCTTCGATCCCATTCTCATTCCAATAGCAAAGTCCCTTTTTAATAATTGCACTGCTATTTATAATTGGATTAACCTTGGTAAAATCAAAATCACTTATATTTCCTAGGGGTATAGAGGGTTTTATTCCTTCCAAATTACCAAAATAAATGCACTGACTTCCAATTACATCGTAACCTTCTTTTATATATACTTGCTGGAATTCTAACTTTCGTTCGTGCCAAATATCGTCAACATCTAAAATAGCAACGTAATCGTATTTACAATGAGGAATCATTGCGTTAAGGGTTTCTGCCTTTCCTGTAACATTATAAAAATCAAGAACCCTAATTTTATCACTTAGGTCCTCATATTCTTTGGCTAGTTGATATTCCTTGGAATTTTCGGGATGTCCATTTATGGCAATAATCAGCTCCCAATCCTCAAATGATTGTTCAAGAACAGAGGTCACGGATTCATTTATAAATTCGATACCATTATAAATAGGAATTAAAACGCTAATCATTTTGTAATATATTAATTAGGTCGAACGGTTTATATGTATTTTAAAAGAATTATTTTGATAATATACATATATACAACCTTTGTAAAATGATTTCGCATTTTATTGGATTAACAATGGTTGGTTCTATGCGGCCTTATTTCAGAAAACATGTTCTCAATACATTAGAACCACACGACTTTTTATTTATTAATGCCTTTTTTATTGCTCTACTAATTGGTATTTATTTTGTTTATACGTATTTCTTTGAGAACCATGTAGTGAAAAAAACATATAAAAATTGTTGTAAATTAAACAATACGCAAATATTTTCACTTATTATTATTTCGGTTTTTACTGTCTTCTCTTCTTTTCTGATTATTGACCTTGACAAAAATTATAATACGCCCTTTTTGAATTATATTGTGATTAAAGCCTTATCTATGATTGCACTATTTTTAGTTGGTATATTTTTTTTTAGTGAAACATATAGTTACACACAAACCATAGGTATTATTTTAACAATGTCTGGAATTTTCATTTTATTTTCTGAACCTATGAAAGATTAGACTTATTAATTGCACGCCCATTTTTTCATTAAAGTTTGTATGATATTAATATATATATATATATATATATATATATATATATATATAATGGCAAAAGTATGCGTTCTACAAACGGATAATAGACCTTCATTAGATTATTTATTAGAAACACAAAAAGTTAATAAAAAGTTCTGTGATATTTTAGGGTATGAGTATTTGTTTTTAGAATTGGATAACAAAAAATATGGTGATATTCATCCCGCAACAAAAAAAATACATGTAGTAAGTGATTTTTTACTCAATTCAAAATGTGATATTTTAGTTTTTTTAGATAGTGATGCTTGGATACAAAATGGTTATTGGTTGAATGATATAATTGATAATTTGATGAATAATAATGAAAAACAAGGTTGTTTTTCAAGAGACCCATACTCAAAATGTAACACATTTATAAATAGTGGGTCATTTATAATTAAAAATAATGATTTTACAAAACAAATGTATACCATGTTAATTGAGGATTTATGCAATGATAATAATTTTCATAATAATTGGCCTTTTGACCAACATTATATCAGTAAATATGTATTTGAAAATAAAGATAATTTTAATATTTTCATTCCAGATATATTGAATACTCCAACAGGAAAAGTGTTGAGACATAATTGGTGGAAAAATGAACATATGTATTATGATTTGATTGTATTATATCGTGATATAAATGACGATGTTTGTTTTGGTAAAACATATTTTATTGAAAAAGATTACTATGACGAAAACGATTTTCCAAATTTGATTTAAATCTTCAAGGGCGTAAAAACCAAGGGGGTCGCTGGCGAACATAGACATATTGTATAAAATTACAATTTTGATTACAATTTTATAATTGTAAAACACACTGCATTTGTCATAACAATTCGAAAGATTTAGAAAAAATATGTATACGGGTATTTTATAAATAGATAACCTATTTAAAATGGACGATTCGAATGACTTGGAGAATGAGCTTTATATTTTAAATTCACAGTGTTGTGATTTAATTGAAACCATATCAGCTTTGGAGACAAATAATTTATTGCTTAGTAAATTCATAATGTCTACCTATGATATTTCTGGAATTGACACATCCTTTATTGCCTGTGTAAATATCAGGTCTTATGATGTATCGGGAAACTTATTAGGATGTGTAACAACAGATGTGTCTGGTAACTTCCAACCCTGTGGCCCGGATGAATTGTTGCCTTGCGTTTTGCCACCTGATTCGTCAAATAATATGCACGTTTATGTGAGGAAAGTAGCAAACCCTGTGCCAAGGCCAAGACCAAATCCTATGCCCTATAAAGGAAAACGGTGTCTTTCTAATTATTATCCTGGCTACCCTTATTACCCATATACATATGACCCATATTCTACATTATTAAATGATGATAGTTTGTATAGGTCACTTCCACAAGGGGCAAAACCTGGACCTGTGCCCGTTCCTTTGCCCGTTCCTTTGCCCGTTCCTTTGCCCGTTCCTTTGCCCGTTCCTTTGCCCCCAACTCAAAATAAAAAAAGAGGATTGGGACGATACGGATACTATGGACACCACGGACCCTATGGACCATATGGACCCTATGGACCGTACGGACCCTATGACCCCTACGGACCCTATGGACCAAATATACTTTATTAATGAGATAAAAATCGCTGGAATAAAAACCAATTATCTAATTCAGGTATATTTTCTCTTACTAACTGAAAATGTTCCTCTTCAGAAAAAATACAATCCACAATGACTATTTGATCATCTTTTACCAAATAGCCATGCTGAAAATAATTAGACAACCGTTCATAGTATGTATTATTCCACCATTCAACCTTTGAATTATGGCAAATAAAAAACCCACCTGCTACAGATACTTGATACGGGGGAATTTCCGTTCTAGGCAACCCCCAATCATTTTTATCTTGAATAATTTGGGCCAATGTGTTTATGTAATCAATCCTATTGTTTATGCAGGCATAATATACTTTGTCTTTACATAATTGATCTATTTTTTCCGCATTTGGCCAATCCCGTAGCAAATCTTTATTTGAAGAATCACGAAAATATCCGATATCTGTCCAACCAAACCATTTTGTTCCAAAATAATTATTCTTCTTAGTTTCGTTTACAAAACTGATTTTTTCAGACCAAAGCATATTAAGTTGCCAATCAATTCGCTCGTTTAATAAATGATTTTGTGAGTGGTTATAGACCCAGTAATCTTTAAATTGATAAGTAAAAAACTCTTCGACTGGCTTAATAATCATTTTTATTCGTGGATTTGATAGATATTTTTCAATATATTGAGAACCGGCGACATCAGTATAAACAACCAGGTAATAGGCATTTACATTTGATAACAAATTATCTATCCATGATTCATAAGTAGATGTATCAAATTTTGATTTAAATACATACCAAGCAGTTGAAAAGGTGATTGACATGCAATATAAACCGCAAACCTAATATATATAAATCAATAACAAGTTGGATTTATTTTATTTTGGTAATATATATTTTAGATGGATTTACAAACAAATGAAAAAATAATGGGAATACCAGAGTATTTATATTATGGACAAAATGAACGTGTAGACGAATTAAATACCCGTATATCAGACCGCCAATTTCCCGATTCGCCATTAGAACCCAATTTCAGCCCTAGGTCAATTCCTACCAAATACTCTCATTTTCCAATCATAAATCGTAGGAAACCAATGAATGAACCAGTAATTCCGTATTTAGATTATAATCCAAATGTTAATTTTAATCCTGGTAGTCAACGTGCTCCGCCATCAGGATTTTTAAACAATATTGATGTAGAGACAGTATTAAGGAACCAAACATTTGCACTACAACGTGCGGACCAAAATGTATATATTCCTTCCTCAAATAGCGACCTTTATAATGTACGCGTTATATCAAGACCAGGACAGCAAACACATCCCCTTTTGTTTGAGCAGCCCCAATTTGATGGAAGAATCCATCCTAATGTTGCTGGATCTGATATTGGCAGAGACCAATTCTTTAACCATACGAGAACCCAATTACGAAAAATTTGAAAGTAATAAATCATTGAAATATTATCATTGATTTATTATCAATATAAATTATATAACCCAGTACCATGAATTCCCTATTTACTATTTTATTATCCAATAATCCAAATCTATTTTTTTTAAAATTAGTGTTATTGTTGGGTATTATTTTAGCATTTATACTTATTTATAAAATAACTGCACCACCCACGTCTAACGAGGGTTTCACTCAACTTGAACCTTTTGTTTTAAAACGTGGACAAGACGCATTTGATGAATTTTATACAGAAATATATGATGAATTATATGATGTTCCTCTTCGTAGTCAAAATGAATTAGTCCAGGTTCTCAAAAACACGGAACCATCGACAAGAGAGAGTGTATTTTTAGACGTAGGCAGTGGAACTGGATATGTAGTAAACCAATTGGTAGAAGCTGGATATGAGGCATATGGCATTGATAAATCAAAGGCAATGGTTGATTTTAGTGAACAAAAATACCCCGATGCAGAATACAAATGTGGCGACGTAATTGATTCCATGGCATTTGATTCGGGAAAATTTACTCATATTCTTTGTACAAATTTTACCTTTTATTTAATGAAAGACCAGCGTACTTTTTTACAAAACTGTTACTTTTGGTTGAAACCAAATGCCTATTTGATACTTCATTTAGTAGATTATGATAAATTTAATATTTATTGTCCGAATGCAAAGGCACCCTTAGCAAATTTTCCTACGCTGAATAAACCAAATCGACTCATAGATACCATGGCTCAGTTTTATGATTATCGATATAATGCGTCATATCGGTTCCCTACTGGTCAAAGCCTAGGACCTAAAGAAGTGTTATACGAAGAAACATTTACTGATAACGAAACCAAACATGTTCGTCAAAACGAATATACTTTATACATGGATACGATTGATTCGGTCTTAGAAATAGCAACTAAAATTGGATTCATGGTGAAAGGAAAAATGAATATGGCCAAGGTACAAAAATCAAAAAATAGAAATCAAATCGCAAATCCATATGCTGATGAGAACCAATATTTATATATTTTAGAGAGACCAATGTAAGAGATATATTTACAAAGGTAGGTTAGTGATTACAAAATAAATTTAGTAATTATATACATGACAAATAGTTTATTTACAAAGAAAGATGATAATGATGGCTATGTAGGAATTGGCAAGATTCCTGAGCATTTGCTGCCTATTTTAGATAAATTATCAAATAAATATTATGTACAAATTCCTAACAAAGATGCGACTATTCATCACACATATTATAATGATTTAGACTCAGAGTTGAAAGAACTATTTAATAAGATACAAAATGATGCGTTTTGGAATAAAATCTGCGATAATTCGCAAAAATGTACCTATACATTTGAAAGGGTTATTGAAATGAACGAGCTTTATTATTCAAACCCAGATCCGGATTTTGAGAAAAGAAATTTGTATGGCACGGCAGCTAATTTAATACCGCATAGAGATTGTATTTTATTTAATTTCCAAGGGATACGGTTTTATCGTGTTATTATCGGATTAACAGAAGGCAATGATGATACAATTACGCATTTTATAAATCACAATCTGGAACATAAAATAAATAGGGGTGATTATATGATATTTGATTTTGATAGAACCCTGCATCAGGTGAAAAAAGAGAAGAATAATAAAACGCCGCGAATTTTGTTAAAACTGCATTTTATTGTGTGTGATTTGGATAATTGTTCCAAAGAATATATTTATTTTGTAAAATCTTTCTACGTTTGCTATTATTATATTGCAAGATATACGGAACAAATAGGAAGTGACCCTACGACATTTATGGGATTTTTTTATGGGTTGCTATGGGAATATCCCTTCTATTCAATTAGTAAATATGTGGTTTTATTTAGTTTTTTATTTTTTGTATTCCTTCAAAATAGAATACTTAAAACTAAGGTTATTTTTGCAAACACCTCTAAATTATTGACAAACGCCTTTCTTGGAATTTCGTTGTTATATTTATCTGTAGTTAGTTTTTTCTGGATTCGATACAAATTATTTGGTATTAGGTAAACTAGTATAAAACAGTAGGTTACTGGAATTCAATTATTTGAAAACAGTAACAATTTAACTAAATTGCATCAATGCATAAATGCTAATCGAATTTTAAAAATATTTTTCAAAAAGAAAAAGGGAGGGGTCGCAGGGGAACCGTAGGTTCCCTGCTAAGGTAAACTTTCGTTCAACCTTTTGCCGTTAAATCGCAAAATATAGTAGTCCCATGCTTCACTATATTTTGATATCATTTACCCTAGTGTTTTTGTCTATATTTGCTTTTATTAAACTAAAATATCCCTTTTGGAATAATCAACCCGTTTTTCACCGATATGACTATTGGCGATTTTTTTATTCGATCCCCTTCATTATACAAAAATATAAGCCATGTAAAACTAAATTTTGTGATTTTGAGAACATTCAAACAAGGGACTATTTAGAAATGAATCAAACAGAAAAGGAGGCTGTTATTGATGTTCTCCAATGTTACTATATTCCCTCCGAATCAATAATCCATACATTAAAAGACCTAGATCTAGACGCAGTTTTGTCGGGCCAATTAGAAACGTCCTATATTTCGAGATATATTGAGAACGAATATAAGGCAATTACAATAAATGAATCAGGTGAAAACGCGGAGATTTTGACGATTCCAAAAACCATCGGCACAATGTGTTCTCATTCTTTACAATTTCATTTTAGAGAACCAACCCAAAAAAGTATCGGATACGTCGATATACCTATTTATTTCATTGATTATTTATGCGTAAATCGTAAAAAAGATATAAAAACACTGAGTCGAAAATTACTCCAAACACATGAATATAATCAACGACTTAGAAATCCAAAGGTTCTCGTTTCCTTGTTAAAAAAGGAGATTGAATTATTTGATGGTATTATTCCACTTGTCGAATATCCAACATTTACGTTTGAACTCAGAAATATTCATTTTCCTCCATTGCCTCCTCATTTTGAGGTTCTCGAAATCAATCCAGAGAACCTAGATATTTTATTAGATTTTCTCTTTGTTCAAAAACAAACCCCCGTATTTGAAATCATGATTTATCCAGATATTGGTAATATAACTGCACTAATAAAACGGCGACTTCTTCATATTTATTGTCTACGCAATGGGTCAGAAATTTATGGGATATATTTTTTGAAGGATGCGAAAATGCAATATGAAAATGACCAAGAAATAAACACGCTGCAATTAGTAGGTAGTATGGCGAACTCAGACTCACTGGAATTATTTTATTTGGGATACTTACATGGATTACGCCAACTTATTAAGCGTAACATTACGTTTAAATATATAATGATGGAATTGCTTGGACATAACTGTGCATTGTTTAATTTTTGGCGTGAAAAACATACGCCAATAAATAATAGTGAAACAGCATATTATTTATATAATATGGTGTATCCAATTTCGCCCTTAGGTAAGGAACGGTGTTTTATTCTGACATAGCGGACATATTATTACGTCTAGTCTTATTTCCCTTTTTCATGTTTGGGTGTTTCATGTCGCTAAATAACTTAGGAATAAATTGGCCGCGTCGTATGGTTACTATTTCTACTACAGTTAGTGGTCTTTTCATCGTGAATACTTTCTTACCCTTTTTGTAGTGGGAAACCGATTTGTGCCCTTTGCCGCCAACTATTTTGACAGAACGCATTGTTTTTGCGTGGCCATGGTTTTTGTGTTCGTGATTTTTGTAGTGAAAATTTTTCATCGAGGCTGACATTTTATATATATATTGTAGATTTTATTTGATCTATTTCATTTGATCCATTTCATTTGCCATTCTTAATTTTATTGGCCCAATATTCGCAGGTCAATTTCTCCATGATTTTATCATCTCTAATGATTGGTTCTATTTCGGCATATTTTTTTTCTAAAAATCCTGGCTCTAAAATCTCCGCAAAATCGTCGACCATAATTGCGGGCAATTCATTAGAATAAATATCTCGCGTATTTATGGTACGAATTATAATAGGAATTGTTTTTAAAATGATTGCCTCAAAAAGTTTAGGACATGGATCAACTCCATTTCCTACAGGGCAAAGTACATATTTGTATTTTGATAACAAATCGTGAAATGCATTTTGATCCATAGATTCACCTATCCAATCAAAGATGTCTGGTCTAGTCAGGACAAATTCTTTGGTTTTATCTCGTGTGATAAATTCTTTCCCGCAGTCATTGTAGTCTCGGTTACGCCATAAACAGAGGATTTTATTAGATGCATGTTTTACAACATTGGGACGTTTACTCAGAAGATTTGATACTACGTGTTCAGGCATAGAATCTAATCCACCAGGTATGCACCGCATCTTTGGATGAATACTCAAATTATTACGACAATACCAGAGCTTTAAATGAGGCGATTCAACAATGATGTCATGTTCTTTTTTAAAATTTACATAAGGCGAATAATCGCTACAATTTGATATCAATATAAATTCGGATGATATGTCAGGCAATATTTCATTTACAAATCGTGGTAAATAATCCGTTTTTATGTAAATGGTCTCCGGTATTTCTTTATTTTTTATAATTCCTTTAAAGGGGATTATCCAGTCAAACAATCTGCCAAAGTAATCTGGTCTTCCCCATCGCATTTCATTGGATTTTGCATCAAGAATTTGCCAGGTCATTTTATTTTATATATACAAAAATTATATATAAAAATTGACATTTTATCTCGTATATTTACCGGTTCTCGCAAAAGAATCTACAATAAAAATGATAAAGACTCCCAAAAATGTATATAAAATAAATTCTTCGGTAATATTGTCGGTTTTTTCGTTTTGCTGGTTCTCTAATAAATGTACCATATAGTTAATTTTTTGCATCAATTTGTCATCATTCATGCCGAGTCCGACACTTGAACCTTGACCAGACCCTATGCCCATTTTGGAATAATAAGGCAACGGCGTCCCTTCATAACTTTTCATATAATTACCATATTTATCTCCTGAACCGCTAGTCGCCGTATATTTTGGTTTAGAATCTTTTTCGCCATTACCATCACTAGTTTTCTGGTTAAATGGTGGTAACATACTAAGGATATTTGTATCGTCCTTCTTTACTTGTAAAGAAGGTGGTTCAAGAGGTTGAAAATTGCCCAAGTTTTTATTATCATTTGAAGTATCCGCCGAAGTGATTTTATTTAATAATTCAGTAACTCTTTCACTGCGATTTTCCGATTCGGTTTGCATATCTAAAACGCTGCTTGGTTGTGAGTTTTGGAAATTTTCACTATAAGTTGTATATTCATCGGCATCATTTAATGGTCTATTTTTTATTGTTTTCCGCATAGTTGGCATTCGTTTCTTATTAGAACAATTATCTGTATCATTATTCCATGGTGATGCATATGTTACTAAAGAAGACATATTAGAAATAATGAAGAGTACTTAAAAAATGAATAGATTTTATTTCTAGTGAAACGAACACCTAATTAAAATATCAATACAATGTAAACTAATACTTTTATACAATTATACAAATATGGAAAAAAGTATAAAAAAAATTGCACAATTTGTTCCGATTGCTACACAATTTGTTCCGATTGTTACACAATTTGTTCCGATTGCTACACAATTTGTTCCGATTGCTACACAATTTGTTCCGATAATTTTAATTTTTTTATTATTATCATTCTCCAAGTCGTTTGCAATATTTAGTTTTTCAATTTTAGGAAAGTTATTAGCAGTATTGGTAATCATTTTTTATACTTATTTTGACAAATATCTTGGCTTATTTGTATGTGCGATTGTTTTATTATATTACCAATCTGATTATCTAGAAAATATGCTAAATATAGATGATATTTTAGATGATATGGACAAATATGATTTATCAAACGAATCGTCAAATGATTTATCAAATGATTTACCCGATGACGGAATGTACTTGAATAATAATAATAATAATAATAAAAAGAAAAAAAAACGAGAGCGTATGATAAACCAAGATGGTGTAAAACAAGAATTCAGAGAACGCAACTGTAAAATTAAAGGAAGTTACAAAAAAATGGGTAGCAATGCATTAACAAAAGGAGGTAAATTAATTTATAAAGATATGACAATAAAATCTGAATACGCAGAACACATATTTCCTGAATTAGAATTTATAGACGAACCGTGCAATCCCTGTAATGAATCATGTAAATTCTCAATAATTGAATCAAAGTTAAATACAGAAATATTAATGATCCCGGTATCGACCTCTCAATAAAAATATCTACAAAAAGTATAGAATGACACAATCTAAAGAATCAAAAAATTATACTTTTACTAAATTATTAGATTATTTGCATGATAATGTTCAAGCAATTAATAATAGTAAAATATTTGCTGGCTTAATGATTATCACATTAAATATTGTATCTAAATTTGCAAATATTAAGCTTAGTAAAACGCTGGAGTCTTATTTAAAATTTACATTTAGTAGACAAATATTAGTATTCGCGATTGCCTGGATGGGTACCCGCGACATATATATTGCTATATTTATAACAGTGGTTTTTGTAATTCTAACAGATTATTTGTTACACGAAGATAGTGCATTTTTTGTTTTACCAGAAGAATTCCGGGATTATCACATTTCTTTGTTAGAAAATGAAAATAATCCAGATACGGTCACAGAGGATGATATTCGAAAAGCAGTTGAAGTTTTAGAAAAAGCCAAGGCACAAAAAATGCTTCCAAGTAATTATATTGGGGTATCACTATAAATGTTTATAGAAAGGTGTATCGGTGTATTATGTAGAAAAAAATTATCCACATAATATAACTAAAAAGATGAGTTTTGAAATCAAGGAAATAAAAATAAAATTATATACCAACTTGAAAACAAAAGACCAACGGTTAATCGATTTTACATTAGATATGTTATATAATGAGACAGCTCCAACCTCTGAAACAGGTGGAGCTGTACAAAAAAACGGCACAGGTCCAACAGCGGCTGTTCCAAAGGCAGTCGAATTAAAAAAAGATGGACTCAATACATTACCCTATTTTACAATGAGTGTAAGATATCCTTTAGACCGTCTTCAAAAAGATTTATTAACCTATCAGGAACGCGTAGATTTCTTTTTTGATGATAAAAAATTTGAACGCATCTTATTTTTATATACTAAAAAACCGGAAGAATCAACAGACCCAGATGTAAATAACGATATTGCAGAACATAATATTATGGTTATGCTTGAGCTACTGTTTCCTACAAAATTCACAGTAATTAATAATTCACATACATCATTTGACCATGTCATGGCAAATAGTTCTTTAAAACGTATGTTAATCAATCCAACTATAAAAAAATATTATTCTTATTTAAAATTAGCCGATGGAAAAATTTATACGTTTACTCGATTAATTTGGTTAAATGATTTAATGAACCATCCGCTATATCGTACGTTTATTAATGAATTTCATACATTTTGGCTCTGGTATACGAGAGAGAAAGAAAAAGTAGAAAAACAAATGCGAAAGAGTGTAGAAGATATTTCAAAAATAGTAGATGGGATATTAGTAGATATTTTTAAAGGAGTGCGTCAATCTTTTACAATATATGATGTTCAACCAAAATATGATAAAACGCATTTTGATCTACAAAAAGGAACTTTACAACGAACTATTTCAACAATGACACGATTTAAATTATTGTTGGATAGAGTAAAATTAGGAAGGGTTGTAGAAATAAGTGAAATGTATAAAGAAGCAGGTTATTTAACAAATAAGGACCCACAAAAACAAAAAACTGACAGATTTTTTATAGATGGTTTAAATAAAGCAATTGAAGAGACAACATTGTTATTAAAAGAAGAAGAAGAAAATGAAAAAAATGCAAGGGCACAAGAGACGTCAAACGAAAAAAAAGATAATAAAAAAGATAAATCTACTTCTGAATACGAAGACGAAGATGATGTTTTTAAAAAAATAAGCGAATATACCGAATCTCATTTTACAAGTGAAAAAATAGCCCAATTGTCACTTGTTCGCTTTATCAATGAGTTGGATAAAGCTGGCAGAAAAAAGAAAGAATCTACACAAAAAACTCCAGATCGTGTTTTACCTCTTATTAAAAAAATAAATTCAGCAGTAAAACAGCTTTCTGTAAATCCAATAAAATTACCTGTAGTAAAATATGAAAATTTACGTTTATATACAACTATGCCTATGAGTGACGTAGAAAAACAATTATCCGGTGGTGTGGCCCCAGAATATGCTACATTTGTTAGAAATGTCCGGAGTCGATATTATGGTACTCAACGCAAATCGATCAATACTTATTTGCAAAATCTTATTGACGGAGCAGACGAACAATCTGTGCGGGATTTTTTTAGATTGTTTGACATACTTTACAAAAAATATATGCGGAATCAGCCGGGTGAAACAAACTTTGAACTAGCAACCCAATTATCAAAAGTATTAAACACCAGTTTAGCTAAAGTTGAAACAAACGTGGCAAATTGGAAATATGAGGTTTATGTGATGGCTGATTTTATTCAGGGAAAGGTAGATGACGAAAATTCTAGTAAAATCTTTTGCCCTTATGTAGGTGAATACTTGGGAGTAATGTTTGAATTTTTGTTTCAAATGGCTTTGTATGGTAAATCAGAAAAAGAGGATTTGTATAGATGGGCCGTAGATAGAAATCGGGTGTTTTTTTCACTAGAATCCATTAAACAAAATAATGGAGAAGTTGTGCAAGAATTACAACAAAAACCGCTGAATATTTCTGTTTTAGCCCAGAAAAGTGATGGAGATAATAAAATGACGAAATTTAGTGGTGATGTCACTCAAGCAGTTGAAAACGCTGATAATATACCTGTTGACGAAGACCGCGTTAATTCGCTTTTTGTTCAAAATGTGATTTCTGCAGATAAAAAAATAACTGGCGATAATGGCATTCTCACTAAGTTGAGACAATATTTACCTGACGTAGATGAATCGCGACTTTTATATTATATTAGTAAAAACAATAAAAAATTATACGATGTTATCGTGAAATGGCATAAAAAAGAGTATACTCGCGACGAATCAGTGTTGGAAGAGATGCTTAGTTTACAACCGATTTATGCAAGCCAAAATGCGGTTTTAAATAAACGATTGACCGACCCTACCATAAATGTGGACACAAATGACCGAATAAAGATGAAGACTGAGACGGAATTAAATAATTTATATTTGGCTGTATTAGAGAAATTAATTGAACTAGAACAAAAGAAAGCGATAGATATGGGTTCTGGTAATTTAGTAAAATTATCTAATGTTGGTGGGTCACGAAAACGGCGTATTAGAAATAAGAGACACGTCACCCGAAAATACACAAAAAAATAAACATTTTTCTATTATTATGTAGGAATATTTTTGTTGTTGTATGATTTACTTCTTTGCAGGGTAAAATGTTGGCTTTCCGTCCTTGAAAATTCCGATTTCGTCTCCTACCTCCTCGTCTGCATCAATAGCATAAATTTTTCCGTTTTTCTCGCCAGTTGTATAATAACCTTTTCCTGATATTGTTATTTCAAATACTTCCGCTTCCTCCTCATCAGGAACGTCACCAGGCACCTCTTCCTCTTCCTCTTCCTCTTCCTCTTCCTCCTCCTCACCAGGCACGTCCTCTTCCTCTACCTCTTCCTCCTCCTCACCAGGCACGTCCTCTTCCTCCTCCTCACTAGGTACGTCCTCTTCCTCCTCCTCACTAGGTACGTCCTCTACCTCCTCACTAGGTACGTCCTCTACCTCCTCACTAGATACGTCCTCTTCCTCTTCACCAGGCACGTCTCTAGTAACTTTATCAATAGTAATATCTTGCTTCTTATTTGGAAGAGAAGGAACGGTTTGTTCACTTTCGTCAATCACATAAACAATATTCTCTTTTTGTGTCGGATTTTCAACAATCTGTACTTCGTCGTCATCCTCATCATAAGCAGGCTTGAGGCCAGGTTCTCTTTTTATATCGATAAACTGAACAGTTTGACCAGACAAAGGAATGGAGACAGGTGTATCATTTCTACGGAATTCAGGCAAAGAATAAATCAGATTCTTCAACGCCTTATTTTCCTTCCGCAACTTTTTATTTTTTCTAAGCAAATCCTGCACAATAGGCAGGCACGCGAGAGCTTCATAATTGGACTGGTAAGTATTAAATGTATCAATCGTAGACATATTCGAGTTTTGTTGGAATCAAAATCCATTTTAATAAATTCAATTTTTTACTGTCGATGGGAAAAATCGACTTTTGTCCAAGATGGTGGAAATAAATCAATGGTATTATGTGCTATTTTATGGCCAAACCAAACAGATGGATAACATACAATTTGTTCCACATTTTGATTAAAATACGCTCCCCACCAACTAAACGAACTATTGGCAATTATGTTGTCTTTACAACAACTCATCAATAACATTTGTTGCCAATCGGGTATCGTGTCATCTACCAATACAAACTCAACCTTTGAACCAAACATTATTTTTAATCGATTTATTATCAAATCAACATCCCCTATATCCTCTTTTTCACAGAAATAGAGAACATTACAATAATCACGTTTACTCAAAATATGGGCTAATGCGTTTTTATAATATTCATATGGCATAATAGGATGATAATCTTGTTTTGTTTTATAATCACCCATACGAAAATGCATACTTACCATGTTAGTGTGAAAAGATAAAAGTTCAAAAAATTTTTCACGAATATCGTGTTTTTGGTTTGTTACTCGTATCAATGAAAACAAAATAGTGCGATACTCTTCAAAATATAAGTAACTTTGAAAATAACCATATAAGATTGTGTTTTTATCATAGGCATCGATTGGTTCATATCTAAACCCTTGTTCAGAATGTTGTATCTGTAAGTCTATTGATTCTTTGGTGACATAGGGAGACAAACACTTTAAAAAGTTGGACCAATAAGTGGGCCTTTCGATTCCCGTTGTCAAAACTTCCGAATAAGAAAACAAAACTTTCTTGCTATTTTTTATACCATATGCAAGCGTAGTAAATACTTGAAATAATTGGTTCCCTAAACCTCCCATCAAATAACAAGAAACAATCGTATGATTTGCCATTTATTTATGTAAATCTGTCTATAAATCTTTATATATTTACAAAAAATATATAAAGATTTTTCCAATGACTATTTTATAATGTCTTCTTCAAAAGGACGTGCTATCGGAATTGATTTGGGAACAACCTACTCTTGTGTAGGTGTTTGGCAAAATGACCACGTGGAAATTATTGCGAATGATCAAGGAAACCGCACTATGCCTTCTTATGTATCTTTTACCGATGATGACCGCCTCATTGGTGAAGCCGCTAAGGCTATGGTCGCAAATAATCCGTCTAACACCGTATTTGATGCCAAGCGTTTGATTGGTAATAATTTTAATGACCCAAAGGTACAGAGTGATATGAAGCACTTTTCTTATAAGGTAATTGATCGGGACAATAAGCCATTTATTGAGGTAGATTTTAAGGGTGAGACCAAGACGTTTGCTCCCGAAGAAATTAGTTCGATGATTCTTGGTAAGATGAAGGAGATTGCCGAGGCATTTTTGGGCGAGACAGTGACAGATGCGGTAGTTACTGTGCCGGCCTATTTCAACGATTCACAGCGTCAGGCGACGAAGGATGCTGGCACCATTGCTGGTCTCAATGTTTTGCGAATTATTAATGAACCGACTGCGGCCGCAATTGCCTATGGCCTTGATAAGAAGAGTAACAAGGAACAAAACGTATTGATATTTGATTGCGGAGGTAAACGTTCTGCCTCCTGTGGAGAATATTGCCCACCCATTATGGTCTGTTAATCAGGACCATTTTGGAATCTGGTTAATTGCTGGAAACTCCTTAAGCTTTTCCTACCACAACATAATATGAAAATATAAGTGTGAAGGTTTAAGAAAGGAAAAGATTGGACAATCAGCAGCCGAGCTTCTAAACACTCCTGATATTAGTGCACGAAGAAGGTTCAACGACTAGACCTGACTATATTATTAGTCGGTCCACGAAAACCAGAGTTTAATTATTAATGTTCTAACTAAAAGTAATAAAAACAATTTTCTTGATATATATCAGTAGAAGAGATGTCAATCGAAACAGAAGACATCCCAATTCGTAATAAAATATTAGATTCCCTCATGGAAGTAAAAAATAAAAGTGATAATACGTTGATACCTATAACCACCAAAATCCTAAAATTTGAATCCAGTATGTATTCATCTACAAAAGAAAATATTTGGCATGTGTTTATTAACGGAAATAAGATAAAAAAAACATCTGATTACACATACACTTATATTTGCCTAACTTGTAAAAACCCGAATACATGTGCGTCCACCCAATTTCTACGAAAAATACGCCAAGCCAAAGCTCAATGTTTTCAATGTAACAACATCGCATTGAATAGCAAAGAAAAGGTGCCAAATCCTAAAACCAAACCTCTAGAAAAATCGTATCGTCAAAAACACGAAGAATCAAAAACAGAATTTGAAACTTATCCCGACTTGTACAAAAATTCATATTTGTTGTCCCATCTTTCAATCGAAGACTATAATAGGATTCTACCGAAAATCCAAAGCTTCGGAAGTGGAAAATACACAGATTTGAATGACTATGAATATTGGCCAATTTATAAAATAAATAATCAAATGAAGTTTTCACATGTACTTTATAATCCTACGAACGATACGATATTTAAGGGAGACCAACCTATTTTAAAATGTGATAGTTGTCAGGGGGTGTGGCGTGCGAAGACACTAGACCAATTTAAAAACGACCATAAGATTCTGTGCAAAGATTGCACATTATGTAATCGAACTTTTAAGTTACGACCAACAAAAAACATCAATAATGAAATGGTTATGTACCAATCTAAGCTAGAAATCAAATTCATAGAATGGTGTGCGTCGCAAAATTTGGTTGTTAAAAATGGTCCGAATGTCGATTATGTGTTTAACGAAAAAACCCATAAATATAGGGTTGATTTTCAAGTTGGTGATTGTTTGGTCGAAATAAAGGATTTTCATATCTGGCATCGGAATCAAGTCGAAAGTGGAAAGTGGCAGGCGAAGGAAGATGCTGCTGAAAAATACATAGTGGATAATGGATTATCAAGGTATTATTTTATTACACCGAAGAATTGGAATCAAAAAATAGGGGAATTATCAAATGAATTGGAAAAAGAAAAAAAATGAAACAAAACATTAGAACATAATAATAATTAAATAAGATATAGTCTGACCTCATATGAAAGTATGAGAAATGGTGAATTAAAGATCACTATACTAACACGAATGTGGGAACATTCGACGTGTCAATTTTAACGATAGATGAAAACATTTTTGAGGTGAAGGCTACGGCTGGGGATACTCACCTGGGTGGAGAGGATTTTGATACAATTATGGTTGAGCACTTCATGGAAGAGTTCAAGCGTAAGCATAAGAAGGATATTTCTGAAAATAAGCGTTCGGTGCGTCGCCTTCGTAGTGCTTGTGAGAGTGCTAAGCGTACACTCTCTTCATCGAGTGTAGCAAACATCGAGATCGACAGTTTGTATGAGGGTATTGATTTTGCCTCCAGCATGACCCGGGCCAAGTTTGAAAATATCTGCGAGTCACTTTTTAAGAAGACAATGGCACCGGTTGAGCAGGTGCTTCGCGATTCAAAGATGTCAAAGAGCGAAATCCACGAGGTTGTGCTTGTGGGCGGTTCGACGCGTATTCCTAAGATTCAGCAGTTGTTGAGTGATTTCTTCAATGGCAAGGAGCTTTGTAAGTCAATTAATCCCGATGAGTGCGTTGCCTATGGTGCGGCGGTTCAGGCAGCCATTTTAACTGGAGTTCGTGACACTAAAATCAACGATTTGCTCTTGCTCGATGTCTGCCCGTTGAGCTTAGGTCTTGAGACTGCGGGTGGTGTGATGACCAAGCTTATTAATCGTAATACGACAATTCCTTCTAAGAAGACCCAGACCTTTTCTACGTATGAGAATAACCAGCCGGGCGTGCTTATTCAGGTATATGAGGGAGAGCGGGTAATGACCAAGGATAATACTCTTTTAGGCAGATTTCAATTAGATGGAATACCAGCGATGCCTAGAGGAATGCCTCAGATTGAGGTAGCATTTGACGTAGATGCCAACGGCATTTTGAATGTAAGTGCATGCGAAAAGTCGAGTGGAAAGACGGAGAAGATAACAATTACAAATGATAAGGGACGGCTTAGCAAGGAAGATATTGATAGAATGGTGGAGGAGGCAGAGCGGTATAAGGCTGACGATGATGCTATGAAGGAGCGTATCGAGGCCAAGAATAAGATGGAGGAACAGTTATACCAGGCTAAGTCGAAGTGCAATGACGAGAAAAACGATATGATCAAGGCAGCATTAGGTGATACGATCAAGAAGTACGACGATTGGCTTTTTGAGAATGGGTCAGAGGCAAAGGAGGTATACGAGGAGAAGACAAAGGAGATGAATGATATGATTGCGGAGATTATGACTTTACAGTCAAGTAGCGGTAATATGTCTGGTCAGAGTATGCCAGATTTTAGTAATATGAATATGCCCACTGGCGATACGAATAAGGATGATGATGACGACGATGATTCTGGTCCAGAGATTCAGGAAATTGATTAGGCATTTTAGACTATTAGACAATAAAAATTTATAAATATAATGTATATTTATAAATAGATAGTTAATGAGTTATAATTTTAATAGTATACCTAATATCAATGCAATTGGAACTGTACTGCAATATGCGGGTTCAGCAACTCCAGATCCACCTGGATGGGTAATATGTGATGGCGTTAGCCGCAGCAACGCATCGGGTCAATACAATAATATTTTAACGAGTCAATTGGGTACTAACCCTATTCCTTCCACCTCAATTTTGAACGCACCATTTAATTCTGCTTATTCCCTGAGTGGGAATAATAATGGGTTTGGTGATTGGAGTACTATAATGTATAGTACACAAACTGCCATCTCTAAAAATGGTAATATTATGGCAGCTTCTAATACGAATGGTGGGGCTAATACGAATAGAGGGATATATATATCTACTGATACAGGTATCAATTGGACAAAAAAATATGGAGGAAGTTTACTAAGTACGGATCTACCATATATGGTTTCGATGTCATTAGATGGTTCAAAAATTCTAACAGTAGTTGGTGGTACATTACATTTAACAACGGATTATGGTTCATATTGGAAATCTATATTAGTAACCTCAATTCAATACCCAATTGCATACATTTCTGGGAATGGAAATGTTATTGGATTATCCGATTTCGTAGGCTATGGAAATATACGACTTTCAACAAATGGTGGAAATACATTTACATATTACTCTCCTTCACAAAACGGGTTAAGTAGTACGGGGAATATTGGTGCTATCACTATGAATCCAAGCGGTTCTGTAATTTTAATGTCAATCAATCTGTCAACAAACGGCGGGGCTAGTTGGACTGGTTTACCGTTTAATGGCGATACGGTACGAGGGCTTACAGTATCAAACGATGGTAAATATATGTTAGCAGGAGATATGTATAATATAAATAAATTTTATTTTTCAACAGATACAGGAAAAAATTGGCAAAATATAAGTTCTACTAGAGGTTTAAGCAATTCCACTTATTTTAGCCCAACTATGTCAGGAGATGGACAAATTATGTTAGTAAATACAACCTCTAATGTATATATATCAAGTAATTATGGAACAAATTGGTCCATATTAACTGTACCAGCAGCAATGATTACCGCTGGTGGTGGTTCACTTAATATTTCAAATGACGGAACAAAAGCGATCGGTGTTGGTCAGAGCAATCCAATACATATCTCTACTGCGGCAAACACGGTTCCTGGTTATAATTATTTTTCGTCTTTTACACCAATATCATTAGCGAATACTACAAGCACAGATGGAGCAACTCTAAAATATATCATGAAATATTAATACAACTTTACCGAAAAAAATCAATTGAGTCGCACTGACAATTTATTTCGTCTTTGCAGTAAATGCTGATTGGTATAAATGACAAATCTTGAAAATCAAGCTTGGTCCAATATTGCGTTATCTAATGATGGAACAAAGATGTTAATGTCAACGGTGAGCTCGTTGTACGTCTCAAATACAGCATTTTCATCATCCGATTATTATGCTAATTTTAAGCCATTTAATTTACCAAGCAGCACAACCGTCGATGGCACGACCTTAAATTATATCGTAAAATATTAAAAAACCTAAAACATTTTTAAATTATTACTCCTCAAAATCGTCATTAAAAAAATATTCTTTTTAATTTGAAACCGATCTATGGTACGGTCATAATCATCACTCGAAAATGTGACAAACACATCTAAATATTTATCCCATGATACTGATTTTTTGAATGGTCCAACTGTTTTATTAGATATATGCATCGGTATTCCATGAATTTCTGGGTCAATACATTCTAAATGTTCTTCTACTAACCAATTCAGAAATTCACACATGTAATATACAAATAGATTTTTTGTTTTTATTTTATTTTCATATAAAATAAAACCAACTGTACTACGTTAGGTTTAGGTCGACTACGTTAGGCCAAAGCTCTCTTTCATAATACTTGTCTTGCTCGGTCCCTTTTGTTTTTCACTCTGTCTCTTTACTTTATAGACGCCCCCGCTCTGTCCAGTGCCCTTTTCTCCGCATTTTTGTCCGACCCCCTGTTTCGTACCATAAATATTCATAATAAAATCCTCATTATCCTCGTGAAGCTCAGGCAAAATACGCGTCATTGGTTTCTCAATAATTAACAACATATGTTCGGTTTTCAGTAATTTACGATACTCCTGAATCGACAAATTGCCATAAAATTTATCTAATAAAAAATAAGGGTTAGGTGCTGGCTTAATATTCCTCTTATAATCATAAATCTTACTATACATCTGGTTCAATAAATGATACCGTTCAAATTTCGTCGAATCATCTACATTCTCTTTCATCAAATAAGCAACCGCACATTCGGGTCGACAGAAAGACCCATACCCATATAATTGCCCGTCCATTTCATATTTCGGAATATAACAAGATGGATTATCATATTCATAAGTGCACCAAAAACACGCCGACTTTTTATCCGGATTCGTATTTTTATAAAGTTGCAACTTAATCTTTTTCAATTTTTGATTGACATCCTTTACACTTATGTCAGCCGTATCATCAATTAAAATCTCATGTCCTTCTACATTATTTTTACCGACTTCACCGTCTTGTCCTGCCGTATCTATGCCTATTTTTTTAGAATGACAAACTGAACATAATTTAGAATGTTCAAACTCGTTATAAGCATCATTTGGTTTTTCTAGAGAATTGCTAATTGACTGTTCATATTTGGAAAAAGAAACGCCGTCATTTGAATTATATGTCATAATCGTTGGAGGAACAATTGGATTATATGTAAGGGGATCAGTTACGATTTTATTCATTTGTGTATTATATTCGTTTAAATCCTGGACCGAGCACTTTAAATGTAATATAATATTCGCAATAGGTGAATCAGAATCAAGCGTATCAACTTGTTTCAATACTAACTTTCCACCTTTAGGTTTTCTACCACGTTTTTTCGCTGGACAAGGAACGGAAGGAACGGAATGTAAACGGCCCGCGGAATTTGTGGAATCTGTAGAATCTTCAATCTCCATTGTAATATTAACACTAGTAGTAATGGTAGGTGGATTTTCTGCTAAAGTCTCGCTCTTTTTCTTACGACCACGTTTTTTTTTCAAAATTTCTGTATCCGGAGCATAATCTAAAACATCATTCGAAACATTATCCATTTAAAAGGTTTTATTGTAATGAATCGTTTATTTTTTTTATATTGTTTATAAAAACCTTTTTACCAGAAATCTTTTTTTAAATATCTTTGATTCTTACCTAAATCTATATGTTTTTCTCGTTTTTCTTGCTAACGCATACGCTTTTTTGTTATGATTACATCCTTCTTCAATAATTTTAAAATCAACAGCAGCAGATTTTCCTCCGGTAATAGAACTGGCCAATCTGGCTCTACCCCATGATTGAGCAGTTTGGTTGGGTCGTGAACCAGACGAAAAATACGCACCTTCTCCTTTATTAACAATTTTTTTTAAAGCAGGAATAGAGCATCCAGTAGCTTTAGATAATTCTCTACCAGGAACGATCGAATCCAACTTATATAGTTTCTTTGCATCATTAATATGAGACGATTTTCTATTTTTAAAAGAGGGCAAGGACTTTCTAGTAAAATATTTGTTCTTTTTATAAAGTCGCCTCGATTTCATAAGCATATTAAGTTGGCTCTTTTTATCTTTTGAATTTAGAGAATTCGGAGCATATCGAATCGGAATAGACTTAGGTAAAAACATATATATCAATATATATATAATAATGTCGACAATAAAAATTGCTTATGGAATTTCAAAAAAAAACATAGACGTAACAGAATTTTGTCATTCAAACCTACAAAACAATTATACAATTACAATACCACATTGTGATACAACCCGTGCGGGTCTTTTTACAGACCCATTGTTTGGAACAAGAAAAAGCATATTTGTAACTATAAACGATATTACGACAGAATATCATGAAAATTATAATATAACGATCAACATAAAAGATAATTCTGTTAGCACAATTGATGAAACTGTGATGAATGAAAAACTAAAACAAATACAATCTACTTTAAAACTAAATTATGGATCATTTGATACGGAGATTCCTGAGCAAAAAATGGTTCTCAGATATTTGAAAGGTAATGAAAAAGTATTGGAACTAGGTGCAAATATCGGGCGAAATACACTGATAATTGCCAGTATTTTGAAAACGCAGAATAATCAAAATTTTGTCACCTTTGAATGTGACCAAAACATCGCGGCTAAATTAATCGAAAATCGCGACATTAATAATTTTACCTTTCATATTGAAAACAACGCATTATCAAAACGTAAACTCATACAAAAGGGCTGGGACACTATGGTTTCCGATGAACTTTTGCCTGGATACAAACCAGTGAATACAATTACCTTAGAGGAGCTTAATGCCAAATATAATATTGCCTTCGACACCCTGGTCTTAGATTGCGAAGGTGCATTTTATTATATATTATTAGATATGCCTGAAATAATAAATAATGTGAATTTGATTATTATGGAAAACGATTATCATGAGCTTTCAAAAAAACAAGAAATAGATGAAAAATTGAAGGCAAATGGGTTTTATCGTGATTACTTTGAAGGTGGTGGTTGGGGACCTTGTCGTAATTTCTTTTTCGAAGTCTGGAAAAAGTAGAACGCAGTTTTCAGTTTAGGTTTACAATATTATAACATGTTCGACATAATGGAACATAATTAGTGGAACCTATAATCACCTGTTCTTGTTCTTTTGTGATTCTATGTGAAAATATGGCAGGTTGTTGACAGTTTGTACAGTTTGAATGCAATTTAGTTACGGTATCACAAATCGGTATCAAATCTAATAACTTACCAAATTTTTGTCGTTTGAAATCGCCATCAAGTCCACATAAATGAAGACGTTTTTTTTCAACATTTACCAGTTTAACGACTGTTTCATATAAATCCGGGAAAAACTGTGCCTCGTTAATTAAAATCGCATTATAGTTTTCAAAACTGCCTTGTACGTTTACCAGCTCAAAAGCAAATGTGCAAGGAATCATTTTTTTATCATGAGTAGAAAGCATCGTATCATGATAACGGGTATCTGCAGAATAATTTATAACGAGAACGCGTAATCCAGATTTAATGTATGTATGATATAAATTAACTAAATGCGTTGTTTTACCAGAAAACATCGGTCCCAAAATAATTTCTAAAAACCCGACTTGATTTACTTGCCCCTTCATTCTTTTAGTAAATAGATAGAAAATCTTTGAATGGGTTTCCGAAAATCAATTTTTTTGACCATTCCTTTGCCGATTATAAAAATAAAGAAAAACTAACATAAACCTATGACCACTTAATAACGTATATCAAAATATAAATAAAACTGGATGATTTCAAATAGTCAAAACAAACAAAATATTCCCTGGGTAGAAAAATACCGCCCTACTCAATTTGATGACATAGTGCTAGACCCAATAAATCGCCGTATATTTCAAAACATCCTTACTAGAAATTACTTTCCAAATCTCATGTTTTATGGGCCACCAGGAACAGGTAAAACTACAACAATTATTAATCTTATAAATGAATATCAACAACGCCATAATCAAGTAAATAAAGGTTCCGTAATTCACTTGAATGCATCGGATGAACGCGGAATTGATATAATTAGAAATCAGATATATCAATTTGTGAAATCCAAAAATTTCTTTGAAGCAGGTCTCAAATTTGTAATCTTGGACGAGGTAGATTATATGACAAAGAATGCTCAGCAAGCACTCAAATATCTTTTGCAATCTTCCTGTTATAATGTCCGCTTTTGTTTAATTTGTAACTACATTAGTAAAATTGACGAATCTTTAAAAAATGAGTTTACCTGTATACGGTTCAATCAATTACCTCGGCAAGATATATTTAAATTCATAAAACAAATAACACACAGTGAAAATTTGGAACTAAGCGATGCGGTCATTGATACGATTCAAAAATTATATAATTCAGATATTAGAAGTATGATTAATTTTATTCAATTAAATCAAAATAATACGGAATGGGAGTCGAATATTATTACTGATAATATATGGGAGAAAATCCACGAATTGCTTTGCTTACAAAACCATGACGTTACTTTTGATTACATAAACAATATTAGTATTCAGTATAACACAGATAAGAAAACTCTTATGAAAAATTATTTTAATTATATTATTCGTAATAAAAAAGAGCTGGTAACTAAAAAATTATTAACTATTATTGAAGGTGCGATGCATGTGACGGATTCAAATATACAACATATATTACAGTACTTTATACATCATTTATCAGATTTTTATGCTAACAATTGAAATAGACGACAATTGAAAAATTGAAAACCATATAAAGAAAGTCCAGTTCTTTATATAGTATTATACCGATTCCATTAACATGTCTGGCATAGATGATGAGTGGGCAAATTTCTTGACTACACAAGTTGCTGGATACAAGCAACCCGATATTAAAAAATCTGAACCAATTGTTCAAAAATGTAAAGAATCAAGTGAAGAAGAGAAGGATAGTTTAGACACTGCTGCTGGTTTGCCAGTATGTGAAGAATTGTATATTTCTACTAAAACAAAGGTATTGTTCTTGAATCAACCTATCGATATCCATACGATTTTCTGGAAGATTCCCATCAACGAATATTGGCGACCTATGGATGGCGTAGTAAAAAAACAAATGAAAATCGTATCTAAATCAAAAGAAGAATATGACGAATATCGAGCAAAACTTGAAAACGTGCCATATTATAATGAAAATATTATTAAACAAATTGATAATCCAGCTGCTAGGCGAATCAAATTCAAAGACGAGCGAAAAATTACGATTGGCATTTCGAAAAAGGATATTATGAATTGCCGCGGGAAAGTAAAGAATGCTTTTTATAATTGTTTTGCAATTATCCTCCGGTTCAAATATGAAGGTGCCTTTCGCGAAATTCACGTAAAAGTATTCAACACAGGAAAGCTCGAAATTCCAGGAATTTTGAATTCTGGATTACTTGATATTGTAAAAGGAATGGTTTTGAACATGATGCAGCCAAATATAGATAGCGTCCTGGAATTTATCGAAACAGATTCAGAAAACAACGTTCTCATTAATTCCAATTTTAATTGCGGATACTTTATAAATCGTGAAATGCTTCACTCTATTTTGCGTGGTAATAAATATAGAATTGAAACTGCATATGATCCTTGTAGTTACCCCGGCGTAAAATGTAAGTTTTATTTTAATAACGATCTTCCATTTGAAGATGAACGGCAGAATGGCCAGGTCTTACAGGAAGACCGTGCAATGAAAATGAGTGAATTAGGTGATAATAAAAAATATACAGAGATTTCCTTCATGATTTTTAGAACAGGCAGTTGTTTGATTGTAGGAAATTGTACCGAAAAGATTCTGAAATTTGTGTTTGCGTTTATAAAAAAAATGTTGGCCGAAGAATATGAAACAATTCGCGTAGACACAGAGGAGCCAGTAAATAAAAATAAAAAGGTGAAGCTCCGGAAAAAGACAATTATCATGTCTCAGGAATATTTTACGGATAATTCCCAAACAAACCAATCTTAATCGGTTTAAAAAATATTTATTTAGTATATATTATAAATATGAAAATAGTGATAAATTCGCATAAGAAAAGCACGATTGCACTAGATCATTTGCTAAAAAGTATGAAAGAAATGAAAGAATTTTTTAATTATGAAATATTAATTGTCATAGGCGGGCATTTTGAATTATCTGATTATTTATTCACTAAGAAAGACAATGTTACGTATATTTATTGTAATCATAATAGTATAGATTTTACTGGGTTAATAACGTTAGAAGAGTTATATCATGAAAATATAGAAGACTATTACCTTTATTTACATGATACCTGCAGAATTGGTGACAATTTTTTTAATAAATTAAAATCAATCAATTTAACAAAAATTTCTACTATAAAACTAAACAAAAGCTTCTCTATGAATATGGGTATTTATTCACAAAAAACGATAAACAAGTTTTGCGATTTTTTATTATCAAAAAAAAATGTAGACGAAAATCGATGCCTAGAATTCAAAGCCGTTTCTAATGAAGATTATATCTTCGATAATGATATTAATAATGTTGTTTTAGAAAATTACGATGGTTGGAATTTTACAGGACCTACTGATTATTATGAAACAGGAACACAACGAATTGTAGAATATTATCCAAATTTAGATTTATACAAAATGAAAGCAAATTGGGGCCAATGTTTGACATTGGATAATTGAACATATCAAGGGTTCAACCAATTTACCAAATCAGACATATTGCCGGAAGTTAGTTTTTCATGAAATAAATCGAATTCTACAAAACATTTTTGCAAATAGTCACTAGTGTCAAAGTCATTTGACCTTGTTTTTTTTCGCTTTCCAATAGATTCCAAAATTTCTTTCAATAATTTTGTATATAAACCAATTAATAATTTTTCCTTTTTTTGTATAAAGTCTAAATAACGGGTTGTTTTGTCTAATATATTTACTTGTTGTAAAAATGGCAGTAAAAAGGTGGCGCATAATTCCTTTCTTTCTGAAAAGGTGAGACTCTCATTTTCCCAATAAAAGAGGGTATTTACAAATTTTGATATGTTAGTAAAAAAAGCTCGGCACTCTACATCATCCATTAAAATTGACTCTTCATTCGAAACAATAATATTCGTCATTGTATTATAAGAGTCTTCTGGCTCTCCGTCGTACAAATCAAATATTGTTTTTCGATAAACAAAGAGTACAGCATCCATATGATTTAAATTCTGACAAAGGTTGGAGCTATTGATTTGTTCCATATATTCTAAATAATAATAGAAGGTTTTTTTAGAATAATGGCAGGCCTTTTCGATATTTTTAGTTTTTAAAATAACATACTCGAATACACGGTGTAAAGAATTCATTCCTATATACATACTCGATGCGAGGGTACTTGTTTCGTTCATGTATTTCGATTCGGCGATAAGTTCCATATACTCGTTTATAACACTTACATATTTATCGATAATTAGCCCATACGACATTTACATAATGAGAATATATTTATTTTACAAATTGTATGCATATTCGTAAAATAAAAGCAGCTGGGAAGTATTTAGGAAAAATGTCAGAAATAAATAAACTATTTTTTCGTCGGAATGATATAAAGTATTATCTAAGATATAATTTATATTTGTTAAAATAAACAATGAGCACGCCAAATCCACCCACTACTGTCGCCAATCAATCTGGAACAAATACTACACCTTCTGGATATCGTTTACCTGAAAATAATACGCTGCAGCATGCAGCCAAATTGTCAATTGTTGAGGATAAGCCAATTATGTTAGATTATTGGACCAATTCATTAGATAAGACCGTTTTAATTGGCGTAAAGGATAACCAGGAAAAGCTACTTGTTAAGAGCGAAGAGGAATATACCAGTCCTGTCTCCAAGATTTACAAAGTTGGAAAGGAATATATCATTGTTACGGAAAATTCGATTTATTTAGTTGACGTAGAGATTCCTACCAAACGCATTAGTTCTTAAAAAAATTGAACAATAATACATTTTGATTAGCAGTTTATAAATAATCAAAATGTCGGATATGGAAGCTTTGACTGAGTCTCACAATCTAAAGCAAGGCGAACGGGTCATAGTGAAAGAACGCTTTTATAGCGAAATAAGTTATAGTGGTAAAATTTATAAAATCATCAATAAACCACTAAATGAATGGATTTTACAATATAAAAATATAAATATCGATTACTTTTATATAAAATTTGAGGAATCATTTTATCATTTGTTACTAAAACGTGGTCTAGGAGTAATCTATAACCATAAACCAATGATCTTAGGAAATGTTAATAGAGATGCAAACGGGAGAATAGAAAAAATATATTCCCAACCCGGATTTCCTGAATCTCTTTCTATAAAAAACGAAACTCAAATTCGACTAGAGAATATTAATGCAATGTTAGTTTGGCGGGCCGCATATGATATTCAAGCTGATAAATAAATTTATTCTTTTACGATGATTTCGATTTGGTCAGTTTCACAACCTATTTGGTCAGTTTCACAACCTATTTGGTCAGTTTCACAACCTATTTCGACACGTTTAATTACATTATTCTCAATTTTTTTATTCTGGTACACATAATAGAATCTCATCAACATTGCCGTTCCATCTAGTAATAACAAGGGTCCATAATTTGTCATTAAAGGTATACTATTATTTACGATTGCATATGCCAACGCTAAAGAGGTTGCAATAAATATAATGATTTTCTCGGGTAAATTATAAACGTTGGCATTTTTATTTTTATAATTTGCATAGAGTTCTGGAACATAACATAAAAAAAAAAGAGAGGAGGTAGTATACATTAAATAATCAGCAGCCATTAATTCTATTTGTTATTTTTTTTCTTTATATATTATTGTCATTTTCATTTTTAAAGGATATTTCGCAATGATTCGATTTGTTCTGAAGTTAATGTTTCAGGAAATTCAATCTCAAAATCAATGATCATATTCCCAGTGTTACTTTCTCTTGTCATTCCTAAATTGGGAACGACTTTCTTATAATTAGGCTTAATTACGGTTGGGCTGCTATTGTTATTCAAACATAACCGCTTTCCATTTAAATGAACCAATTCGAAAGAAAACCCACATAGTGCGTCTTTCAAAGAAATCTTACGCTGATAAATTAAATCCAGCCCCTTTCTCTTAAATTCACTATTATTTTGAATGCGGAAGGTGATTCTAATTTCTCCTTTTGTATCGTTGATAATATTCCCCTTTTCATGTAAGGTAACAGTTTCATTATCATCTATTCCTTGGGGAATATTTATGTAGACAGTCTCATTTTCACTGCGTCTTGTGTTATTACTAATCACTGTCCGTTCGACATCAATAGGTAAGGTACAACCAGTAAAGCTTTGTGCAATCGTGATTTGAACAACCTTTTGAATCGGCTCTGGTCTTGCCATATGATGAAACTGGAATCCGGAACCACCACCGCCTGAATGAAAAATACGAATTTCGGGACCACCTGGACCCATATGAATTCCTCCATGACCTGGAAAACCGCCTTGTCCCGGGAATCCTTGACCGGGGAACCCTTGGCCAAAGACCATATTAAAAATATTATTTATATCATTCATATCGTTCATACCTTGGCCCATTGGTCCCATTCCCGGTCCAAATCGTAACTCCATATCATGTTGATTTCGCTTTCCTTTATCGCTCAAAACCTCATATGCTTCGTTTATCTGCTGGATTTTGGTAGTTGCTTCTTCCGTGGAATTTCGGTCAGGATGATATTTCAATGATAAAACGCGATAAGCCTTTTTAATTTCTGCATCGCCAGCATCTTGTTCTACACCTAATATCTCATAATAATTCGTCATTTTTATAAATTGTTTATCACGATGTTTTTATATATTATTTGTAATTCTATATAATATAAAACGAAATGAATACTATTCATTAATACATATCATATCACAATAAATAAAACATGAACGCAAAAAAAGCAGAAACTCATTCTACCTTTATTATGAAATATAAACCTTATTTTATTAATGATTTTTGTTTAGATGATAAATTACTATCCGTTATTCATACTCTGTTAGAAATTGATTATTTGAATATTTTATTTATTGGGAATTCGAGTTCTGGTAAAACAACACTTCTATATGCTCTTATCCGCGAATATTACCAGTTATCAAAAGAGGCAAACTTACCCGAAAACAATATACTCTTTGTCAATAATTTAAAAGAACAGGGAATCCAATATTTTCGGAATGAAATGAAGACCTTTTGTCAATCTCATAGTGCGATTCATGGAAAAAAGAAACTTGTCATTATTGATGACATAGATAATATTAATGAGCAAAGTCAGCAAGTGTTCCGGAATTATATCGATAAATATAAACATAACATTCATTTTATTTCCGTATGCACGAATATTCAAAAAGTTATTGAATCTATCCAGTCTAGAGTGCATATTTTACAAATACCCCCGCCTTCTCCTGAACAAATCCAGACGATTATGCGTAAAATTATTGCTGCGGAAAATATCGTCATTGATGAGGAATCAATCGACTATTTATTGATGATGGCAAACTCATCTATTCGGGTTCTCATCAATTATTTGGAAAAAATGTACATATTAGGAGAACCAGTTCATATTGAATTATGCAAAAAAATATGCTCGAATATTTCCTTTCAGCATTTTGAAAAATATGTCGAGGCATTAAAAACCAGTAATTTGTCTGGTGCGATCGATATTTTGTATGGAATTTATGACTATGGATATTCGGTGATTGATATTTTGGATTATTTTTTCACTTTTGTAAAGATTACCACTATTTTGGACGAAGAGACAAAGTACCGGGTCATCCCTTTGTTGTGTAAATATATTACGGTATTTCATAATCTTCATGAAGACGGAATCGAATTGGCCCTTTTTACAAATAATATTTCGGAGTTATTTGTGCTAGTATAAAACGGTAGGTTACTTGAATTTAATTCTTTGAAACTTAGTAAGAATTAAACTAAATTACATCAATGCATAAATGCTAATTGATTTTTGTAAATATTTTTCAAAAGAAAAAGGGAGGGGTCGCAGGGGTCCCTGCTAATTTGTGCATTAATAAATCAGAATTGTAAATTAATTAATGCGTTTAAAATGAATAATTTAGTGAATATTAATATGAGAAAATAGAATATAGTAATAAGTAAAATAGAGTATAGTAGGATGTCAAATCAAATTTTTCGGAAAAGTGTTCCGAAGGAGTTGTTATTTGATTTATTAGAAACAATTTGCTTGAAAACGGATAAGTATTATTATATTGATATGAATGCTTATAAAAAGATGATGTTTAATAATTTACAGCCAGCGTTTTGTGAATCGTTGAAGGATTATTATCACTTAGGAAAGCAGATGTATATTGAGCGTAAAATGACGTATAATTCATTTACAAATATTATACGACAAATATGTAAAAATTGCATTATCATGTATACTTCGCAAATCAAGTATAACGAGTCAAAATATAACATTGACTATTTTGTATATTTTTGAGATTTATTGGAACGTTTTTTTTGGGACTTTTTGGAGGATTTTTTAGATGATTTGTAGGATCGTTTATTTTTTAGAATTTTTCTTGATTTTCGTTTTCCACCTGACTCGGCTGGCGGAGCACGCCGCCAAGTCGATTGCAGAGTCGGTTTACTAACTAGCGGTACAGATGCAGGGATTAGCCAATCCGAACCAAGAGCTTTTTCTGCTGAAAAACGTTTTTCGACATCAAACTTTGTTAATCCAGAAAGAAATTCAAATAGATCTTCTGGTAGATCTTCTTTTTTAATTCCAAGAAAACTAATCATGCTACCATCTCCTTTCATTAATTCCATTAATTTTACTACATCAGCTTCTACGTCACTTTTACATAATTTTACATAACTGGCCACACCATCGTTATATCTCCCTTTAAACATATCGTTGATAATAATCATTCCCACTGCAAAGATATCAGTTCTAGCATCCATTTTTGATTCTTTTAATATTCCAGAAGAAGACACATACAGTTTTGGTTGATACAGTTCTGGTCCCATAAAAGAACGTGTGCCTAGTCTTTTCAATTCACTATCTAATTTCAAAGAACATCCAAAATCAAATAATAAAAGTCTTTCCTCCTTCCCGATTAATCCGATGTTTTCTGATTTTATATCAAAATGCCCATATCCAATTTCATGCATAAATTGTAAAACTTCCAATAGAGATCTTATTTTTGGTTTGTAAAAATCAGCAGCTTCATTTGGCTTACTTTTAATATATTTATAGAAAGACTTGTCTATCTTTTGCATTACACAATAACCATATACATATGGTTGCCCGAATTTATCTTCATCTTTATCTGTTGACTTATAGTTTATTGGCTCCAAGCGGCCATATTCAAATACCTTACATATTTTGAGTGACCTCAAGTCAGATTCGTATAAAGATGAAGATAATTCTATTTGTATTTCATATCCATTTAGCTCGCGTTCCAACTGTCTTTGATTTCCCTTTGTAAACCGCAAAACTTTTTCATCCGTAATATTACGAACAGAATTAAATGCACCAGAGCCAAGTGTGTAACCTATTTTTGGTATTTGTGCCGCACCTTCGCAATTTTTATATTTGTTGATCCGAGTTGGTGGAGGACAGAGAATTGGTTTTAATTTATATTGTCTACTCCCTCCAGCTTCCCAAAAACCCCCCACACTGATGTATCTAGCATTTGCGTAGTCAACATCGCTTGTAAAATCTTTTCTCGTCGGTCTAAAAAAAGGAACAAATGGAAGATATTTTTCAAAAAATGATTGCATAAATTTAAATCTACAATATTATTAGAAAATAATAATATTATCTATCACCATAATATATATTATGTTTAGTCCAAAAGATACAAGTTATTATTTATTTGCAGCAGTCATTATTTTAACAGCGAGTTATTTTGCCAATAAAACCAAACAATCTCTCAGTTCAGAAACAGACGAATATGAACTTATCCGTAAATATTTGTTAAACGACTCCCCCCTTTATGGTTATAATCGTCCTAAGCTGTGGATTCATACTAAATATGATATCAATGCCCGTAAATGGAAGGATTTTATGTCACGTAATACATCCGATTTAAATCAACCCTACCTACATTTAACAATAAAAACCATTATTAATCATTGTGGCGATGATTTCAACGTCTGTTTGATTGACGATGATTCCTTTAGTAAATTGTTACCATCATGGGATATAGATTTGTCGATTGTTGCCGAACCAGTTCGCTCCCATTTCCGTCAATTGGGTCTGCTCCAGCTTATGTATTTTTATGGTGGAATGGTAGTACCAAACTCCTTTGTTTGTATTAAAAACCTAAAGACGTTTTATGAAGAATCTTGTAGCGGCAATCGCCCCTTTGTCTGTGAAGCCATAAATCGCAATATGAATTTGTCTAAGCAGAAACATAAGATGCTTTTTGTTCCTGATACCTATTTTATGGGAGCACAAAAAAACGACCCTACTATGTTAGAGTTAGTAGAATATGTCAAATCCCTGAATAAAACGACTTTTATTAGTAATGAAACAGATTTCTTAGGCAACGTCTCAGAAAAATGCCTTGACTTGGTCAATCAGCAAAAGATAAATTTAGTTGGTGGCCAGTTAATTGGTGTCAAAACGAATAAACGTAAAACTATCTTATTAGAAGATTTAATGGAGGAGGAATTTTTAGACTTATCTTGCGAGGCAGTGGGTATCTATATTCCTGATGATGACATTTTAAATCGTCCCAAGTTTCAGTGGTTTGCTTATTTGAGTCGCGATGAGATTTTAAATTCACGTGTAATTATTGCCAAATATTTGATGGCATCGATCGTGGATACGACCAGTGAATATAGTTTGAAATCGGAAATAAAGAGCGTAGTTGCCATATAAAAAAATACAATTTTACAGGGATGTAGATGTTTTTCTTAAGTTTGCTCAGGTTCAATTCCGCTTAATGGGTTGAATGGGTTATGACAAATGGTTTCGGGTTATGGACTGTCTCTGGTTCCTCCTCCACTCTCTGCAAAACAATATAACTTAGGTCTACAGAAAGTGCTCGCATCTCCGTATCAAATCTTTGTTTTAGGGTTATCAGAACGCCGAGCAGATTGTTCACCTCGATATAGTTATCCGTCGAACCACAAAGCTCCATTATTTTGTAGCCGATGACACACGCCCCCTTGTCTGTCTCAAAAAGCCTGAGATCTGATTGGTTGTTGGCGAGGTATTTATTCAATAACGGGACTAAGTGGGAGCCAATGAACCAGCTATCACGCCGATAATTCCGTTGCTCCATAATGGTTTGGGCAGGACCCTCAAAGTCTTGACCAAAGAGGCGAAATGCCTCCTCGCAGGAAACAGGAAATCCAAAGTAAACGGGCATTGTTCTTTTATACTTGAAAAATCAGCGAATAAAAGTTATTCAATTTTTTATATCATGTTCTCTAACGCTTCTAATGGTTCTAATAGTATAAAACGGTAGGTTACTTGAATTTAATTCTTTGAAAATAGTAAGAATTAAACTAAATTACATCAATGCATAAATGCATAAATGCTAATTAAATTTTATAAATATTTTTCAAAAGAAAAAGGGAGGGGTCGCAGGGGAACCGTAGGTTCCCTGCTAGCTTGTAATACTTCTTCAAAAAAATAATATAAACCCTCACGTATATTATTTTTATTCCGTTTCATTCATAGTATGGAACTCTCAGGAAAACAGGATGCTCATAAAACCATTGATGACCTATATAAATTGTACGAAACGAATGAATATATGACAGGTAAAATCAATGCCTATATATGCAAACAACTTCCCTCAATATTTGAAAATATGGAACGATTACACATCGAACGGGCAAATCGTATCCAGGAATTATCTACAGAACAAGACCTTTTTATCCAGTGTTTTCTAAACAACAATCAATACTTTTATATTTCAGCAACAGAGCAGTTTTTTTATTATGACGGACTTCACTACCAAGATTTTAATGAGGACGATATTTTACACCATGTTTTGACAACGATCACAAAAGACCGAAATTTGATGTCATGGAAACAGCGTACTAAAATCAATATTATGAAACGAATAAAGGACAATTCGCTTCTCACGTCCATTCCTGAATCAGATACGATTCAAAATGTCTTGGATTTGCTTTCACCAGCACTGTTTTCTTCTCGCGTCGAAGCCAAATATTTCCTCACTATCTTGGGTGATAATATTTTGCGTAAAAATACGAATCTTATACATTTTATTAATCCGAAATCAAAGCAATTTTTATTGAAATTTAATAATGTTTGTCAGATATTTCTTGGTATTGGTTTATCTCAAACATTTAAACATAAATATTATGAACATGCCTACGCGGACTGTCGATTAGTAAAAATAAACGAATGTGTACAAATTGAGACAATATGGAATCCGATTATTTCTCATGCTGCCTTAGATATTATTTGTGTAGCATGCCATTACTCGACTCGATATCAGTCATCAGATAACTATTTGACGGAGTTTAGCAATGAGGAATCACTTATCAAATCCGTATTTTATATAAAAGATATGCAGCCAAATGATTTGGTCCAGCTTTTTATCAATGACTATCTGGATAAAAATCAGGCGGCTCCGACTCCTATAACTTGGAAAAATATGCAGTATTTATGGAAACAGTTTCTTGATTCAAAAAATCTGCCGTCTGTGATTTTTATGCAGACGTTGAAAGGGTTAATGATTGAAAAATTAAAGGATAATTATAAAGAGGAAGCGGATTCTTTTCACGGTATTTGTAGTAAATTTTTACCTGTAATTCAGAAGTTTTTGCAGTTTTGGTCTGAGACAATGGTCGAGGATGAAACTGAACATGATTTAGAAATTGAAGAAATAGTTATTTTGTTTCGTAAATGGCCACCGTCATTATCTTTGTCTACGAATAATAGTGGCGGATCTATTCAAACGCTAACCGATAAGCAAATACGCGACTTGATATCGTATTATTTTCCTGGTGTTGAATTAGACCGTGATAAGTATATTTCTAGGATGCGGTGTATTCTTTGGGATAAACAGTTAGATATTCAAGTAGCGTTAGATAATTTGAAAGCGAATTTGCGTGCTTCAAGTATAACTACTAATTATTCAATTTATGATGCGTATTCGTTTTACTGTAAACAGGCGAATAGTCAAAATGTAAGTAAATCATATTTTGAAAAATATGTAATGGATAATTTTTCAGAATATATAGTGGATTCAAAGTTTTTATCGAGTGAATGGACGATGGCTTAATGGTTTACATTTTGTTTTTATTTTCTTCCTCAACACCCTCAGCACCAGCAGTAGCATCATCATCATTACCCTCCATTCCATTGCCTCCCTTCATCTTACGGCTACGCCTGGCAGTCTTCTTGACATATCCAAACTTTCCCTTTTTGGCAAAATAGCCCGCTTTCTCTAAACGTTTCTCTTTCTTGGCAGTACGATGCTTCTTGGCTGAAACAATACGTCCCCACTTATTCATCATTAAATCGGAACGAGTAAGACCACCTGGCGTCTTGTACGCAGTTTTGTTATGAACTTGGGTACGGGAACCAAATAATTCCTTGTATGATTTTCCGTGGACAACATAATTTCCACTGGCATTTCGAACGGGACGCTTCATTCTGACTATATAGTATACTAAGAATTTATCTGCAGTTTGACTAAATTTATCTTTGATAAATGAAACTAAATTTATCTTTGATAAATGAAACTAAATTTATCTTTGATAAATAAAACTATAATCTCTAAAATGAGGTACAATATCACCATAGGGTATTATTATATCTGCGTACCGTTTTAAATAAGCGGCTTTTTCATATGGCAACACAGGGTAAAGCCCATCTAATAAGGCCGGCAAGTTTTTGCTAAAAATCAATTTTAGAAATTCAAAATATTGATACGATGTAGTATGATTTCCGTTAATAAAATCAATGGTTTGTTGGATATAATTTGAGTCAGTTATGTTAATGTTGCGTTGAATGGCAAACAACTCAATGTAGATTGTGACATCCTTAATATAATCTTTTTTTATTAAACCATGAATAGATGGCTTGACGGTTTGCACGTATTGTGAATATCTTATTGCCCTTGTAACTTTTGGATTATTTACGCTAGTTACAACTTTTGAATAACTTACTTTACCGCATAACTTTTGGTTTAAGCAATATTTTACAATGTTATTCATATTATAAAGTAATATAGGATATATTTATACAATAACATTATCAAATCATTCGTCTAACAACATTAACGCCATTGCTGCATAATTGTGTAAATCAAGTAGCGTGTCTCTTATTCCCTCATCATTTATCAAATTTACTCCATTTTTTGTAATAGACATGGAGCGTTGTAATTTGTCTTCTATTCTCATCAAAACACCAATAATTCCATATTTTGCAAACGCGTCACCATAATCAATATTTTTTTTGGTAAATAATTCTAATGCCTCGGTTTGAATTTTTTGCATTTGTTCTACTCTATTCATTTTTTGTAATTATAATAAATGAAAAAATGTGTTTATATCCTTGAAGATTTGTAATAGGCAGGTTGTAAAAAATTGAACTTTTAAAACCACCAACCAAAATCATCATATTTTTTCACCATGTCCGCTGCCGATTCTAAGCTTGCCCAGCAGTATCAGCGTAAAACCGATAAACAGCATATTCTCGATAACCCAGATACCTATATCGGGTCTGTTGAGAATGTCGATTCCCAAATGTGGGTCTATGATGACCCCACGAATCGTATTGTTTTGCGTGATATTGAGTATATTCCTGGCCTGTATAAGCTTTTTGATGAGGGAATTGTCAACTGCCGTGACCATGTCATCCGCATGATTCAGTCGAATTCTATTGATAAGAAGTTTGTTACGTACATCGATACGACAATTTCCGAAGATGGAACGATTACCATGTCGAATGACGGAAATGGCATTGATGTGGCGAAGCATCCCGAGTATGACATTTGGATTCCCGAGATGATTTTTGGGCACCTGCGTACTTCGACCAACTATAACAAAGACGAGAAAAAGATTGTCGGTGGTAAGAACGGATTTGGTTTCAAGCTGGTGCTTATTTGGTCTGAGTATGGTAAGGTCGAGACGATTGACCATGTTCGTGGACTCAAGTATGTCCAGGAATTTCGGCGAAATTTGGACGAGATTTGCCCACCTACCATTACGAAGGTCACTGGTGCAGCTCTTTCTAAACCATATACCCGCGTCACTTTCAAGCCCGATTATCGCCGTCTTCATACAAATGGTCTCACACCAGATATGTTGGCTCTTCTCAAGAAGCGTATCTTTGATATTGGTGCAGTTACTGACCACTCTATCAAGAAAATCAAGGTGGGATATAATGGTGTCACAGTTCCTGTCAAGAATTTCCAGCAGTATATTGACCTCTATATTGGAACCAAAGACCAATCTAAGCGTGTCTATGAGCAGTCGGATGACCGCTGGGAATATGCAGTTGCCCTTTCCCCAACGCACGAGTTCGTACAGATTTCCTTTGTGAATGGTATCGCAACAAGTAAAGGCGGAAAGCACGTGGACTATATTACCGGTCAAATCGTACGTAAGCTATGTGATTATATTGAGAAGAAGAAGAAAGTGAAGGTGAATTCGGCCGCAATCAAGGAACAGCTCATTCTGTTTCTGCGGTGTGATATCGAAAACCCTGCGTTTGATAGTCAGACCAAGGATTTTATGAATACGCCCTCTGCGAAATTCGGCTCCTCTTGTACTGTCACGGATGCCTTTATTGAAAAAGTCGCGAAGATGGGCGTGATGGACGTAGCCATGTCTTTGACTGAAGCAAAGGAAAATAAATTGGCAAAAAAGACAGATGGTTCCAAGACCAAAACTGTCCGTGGCATTGCGAATTTTATTGATGCGAATTTCAGTGGAACTGCTCAGTCAAAAGATTGTATCCTCATCTTGTGTGAGGGGCTTTCGGCAATGTCAGGGATTGTTTCCGGACTTTCGAGTAGTGACCGTAATACGATTGGCATTTATCCTCTCAAGGGAAAGCTGCTAAATGTCCGCGGAACAGCTACAAAGAAAATCAGTGAGAATAAGGAGATTGCGGATATTAAGAAAATCCTTGGCTTGGAGACGGGCAAAACATATGCGAGTATTTCAGATGTGAACCAGCATCTGAGATATGGCAAAATCATGTATATGACAGATCAGGATCTCGATGGCTCGCATATCAAGGGTCTCTGCATTAATCTCTTTCATAGCGAATGGGCCAGCCTCATCAAGATTCCCGGTTTCCTATCTTTTATGAATACGCCCATTTTGCGTGCGAAGAAGGGAGCCCAAGTCAAGCTGTTTTATAATGATGGCGAGTATGAGACATGGAAGCAGTCGTTTGGACCTGATGCTACAAATCCAGTAGGCTGGACCATCAAGTATTTTAAGGGGTTGGGTACGTCTACCTCGGCTGAATTCAAGGAGTATTTTGCCAATAAGAAAATCGTGGACTTTGTCTATACTGGCCCCACCAGTGATGATACGATTGATAAAGTCTTTAATAAGGAGCGACCCGATGATCGTAAGACTTGGCTCGAGAATTATGACAAGACTGCCTATTTGGATACGAATCGCTCCAGTGTCCAGTATGAGGAGTTTATTAATCAAGAGATGATTCATTTTAGTACGTATGATTGTGCGAGGTCGATTCCAAACATGGTAGATGGTCTCAAGACATCACTAAGGAAGATTCTGTTTAGTGCATTCAAGCGTAAGCTGACGAGTGAAATCAAGGTCGCCCAATTTTCAGGATATGTCTCGGAGCACTCGGCCTATCATCATGGCGAGGCATCTCTCAATGGTGCGATTGTGAATATGGCCCAGAATTTCGTCGGTTCAAATAATATTAATTTGCTCGAGCCAAACGGACAATTTGGTACAAGATTGCAGGGTGGAGATGATAGTGCATCAGAGAGATATATCTTCACACAACTGAATGCACTCACCCGTTATCTGTTTCCCGAGGCAGATGATGCGATTCTTAGTTATTTGAATGATGATGGCACTATTGTCGAGCCAGAGTATTATGTGCCTATTATTCCGTTTGCCCTTATCAATGGAATTTCGGGTATTGGTACAGGATTTTCGTGTAATATCGAGCCGTATAATCCCAAGACAATTATCCAATATTTGAAAAACAAGTTGGCAAAACAATCAACGGATGCGATTGATTTTGTCCCTTATTATGAGGGATTCAAAGGCACAGTTCGGAAGATTTCTGAGCAAAAATATTTGGTGCGTGGTCTCTACGAGAAACTGGGCGATGATAAGATTCGTATTACGGAGCTACCTGTTGGAACTTGGACCATGCCTTATACGACATTTTTGGAGTCGCTCATGGACACGAGTGCACTCGATAAGGCTGGGAAGAAGATTCCGCCATCAATCAAGGACTTTACCTCGATTTGTACGGAGGTCTCTATTGATTTTACCGTGGTCTTTCCGAAGGACCGGCTCGAACAACTAGAGGCATCGGTTGATGCGAACGGATGTAATGGTGTGGAAAAGCTATTGAAGCTATTCACTACGGTCAGTACGACAAATATGCATATGTTTGACGCGAATATTAAGCTGCATAAGTATGCTAGTGTGCAAGAAATAATCGATGACTTTTATGGTGTTCGTATGACAACATATCAGAAGCGTAAGTCGTTTTTGGTCGCGGCCATGGAAAAGAAATTGGTCAAGCTGTCAAATCGTGCTCGGTATATTCAAGAGACTCTGAAGGGTACAGTTGATTTGCGGCGTAAGACTGCTGACCAAGTGGTGGCATTATTGACTAGCCTCAAGTTTAACTTGTATGACGGTGACTTCAAGTATTTGGTGAAGATGCCGATGGACTCAGTCACCCAGGAAAATGTCGATGCGATTATGAAGGAGAAGGCAGATACGGAAGCTGAATTGGTCACGTTAAAGACGACTACATTAGAACAAATGTGGTCGAGTGAGCTTGATGTGCTTGATACTCATTATGATTTGTATAAGAAGAAGCGTGAAATGATACAAAGTGGCAGTGAAGGACATAAGAAAATAGCTGGTAAAAAGATTGTTCTCAAAAAGTAAAAGGAGATAATGCCATAAATAAATAACTTAATACAAATAACCAAGTATATTTTTTTATAATCAACGAATAATTTCGAAACAAATACGTTGTTGCCAAAAAACATCCGCCGCCCACAATTAGTATGTCATAAATAAATAAGAAAATATGAGAACGTGCTCCCTCAAATAAAGTAAACATTGTAATATCGGATATTATATAAATTCCACATCCTAATAAAAACGCATTAGTAAGAGATTCGTTTTTGGTTAATATAAAATAATTTAATAACTGTATAATTGTACCATACAATAATAAATATCCACCAACAAAGGGAATCCACTTTCCGTTCTCTAAATCGAAATTTTGTTTTTGCACATCTTGAATCATCTTACTAAATTGCGATAATTCTGTTTTTAATAATAGATGCTGAATAGTCATATAGACAAAAAAACACATATAAGAATTCCATTTATCCTCATACATTATGGGTATATTTTTACTCTTTAGAGATATACCATAATCCTTTGTCTTTTAGTGCATCAATCTTAGTTTGGATACCTACCATCCAATTCGCATGAACAAATTTTGTATGTTTACATGTGTTTTTGTACGTTTTTTTATGTTCCGTAAATTCTTCGTTTAATCGAATTAAAAATCGGTTCTCAAAATATAAGAGTCCATTTGGGAATTCGTTTCTATCAAACATTGCAGTCTTAAAAATCCCAGGATTTCTTTGCAAAAAAAAGTTGACATAATGCTGATCTGGCATGGAATTGTTCATTCCATTATAAATATGTAGGGTCATATCGAGTGTCTTTTGGCTACTAAAATAGAGTTGGCAACCTGTACAATTTTGGATTTGATGAATATCGTCTTGAAATACTATATCATAACCCTTTCCTGAATATTCTAAGAAGGTTTTATTAAGGTTTTCGAGAACCACAGTATCGACATCCATGTACCAAACTGCCTTATGCTTTTTTAATTTTTCATGAATATACTTATATCTTACAAAAGAGAACTCGGTAAAATTGGGCGTGCCAAATGTTTTTTTTTCTGCACAAATCTCGCGTTTTTGATAATCAATTAGTTGGCAATTATATCCCTTGGTTTTAACAATATTGTATGTAGGCTGGTCAGCAATAAATGCCAAATAGTTCTCAATTCCTTGACGTTTTAATGATTCCAAATGATTTATTCCAAGTTCTCGAGAACCTTCATCAAAACAACAAACAAATAAGACATCAGATATGACAGTTTTTGGAATAGGTTCTCCAATCTGCTGATTTTTATTTTGGCAATGCGTTCCTTGTCCCGTTCCTTGTCCCGTTCCTTGTCCCGTTCCTTGTCCAAAGATTGATTGTTTTGCATATTGGTCAAAGGTCGACATACTGCGTTTCTTTTTGTTAATTAATAGTAATAAAACAAATCAACAAATTTTTATATCTATGTTTTTATCAAAGATATAAAAATAATTGTTCATAAATTATATATTTTGAGAACCAAAACTTAAGACAAATGAAATTTATACAGGATGACCGTTTTTTAACAAAAACAGACATCGTTTACCCACCATTTAAAAATGGGCTTTATATGGAAGAATACTTTTTTAATTATATGGCTACTAAAAATAAAACGACAGATAAAGATGGCCGGCTTTATATTCCTGCATTATGGACGAATTTTCAGATTTCGGGATGGTTTTCTCATCAAAAAGATTCGATGCAAAAAGTCTTGGATAATTGGATTTTAGAGAACCCGAGTTCAGCTGGATATTTTGTAGTAGTTCAGTATGATGATGGACCCCTTTTAAAGGTACCGTCTAATACAAAAATCTATGGAGGTTGTTTTGGGCATGTATATCTTCCATTAATTTATCAAGATATAGATGACAAATTAGAGAACCTATCAAAAAATGCTTTATCCTTTAAAAAACGACCTATTTTTTGTTCGTTTGTTGGAAGTATAACACATAATGTGCGTAAAACTATGATAGATATGTATCGAAACAATCCGCAATTTCATATATTGACAAGGGACGGCTGGACAAATCAAATTCAATCTGGACATCAAGACCAATTTACTGAAGTCACTCTGAAATCTAAATTTGCCTTGGCACCACGCGGTTATGGGCGTTCCAGTTTTCGTTTCTTTGAAATATTGGAGTTAGGAACGGTACCTATTTATATTTGGAATGATATAGAATGGCTTCCTTATAAAAATGTTCTCGATTATGATGCTTTTTCTATCAGTATTCATGAAACTGAGTTGGATATATTGGAGGAGATTTTGACGAATATTACGGAGAAAAAATATAACGCAATGTTGGCAGAATACCAGCGAATAAAACATATGTTTGGTTTAGATTATATGTGTGAATTTATTAGTGGGACCACAAAACCTAAAGTGATGGTCGAATCGACTATCGGGTTGGGACATGGCACGTTACCACAAGTTAGTGAATTTGAAGATATTGATAATACTTTAGATTCAGAGAATACAATTACGATTGATTTCTCAAACGAAACAGTGTCAAGTTCTCCAATTATTGAAAACAAAAAAAAATCCAGCGTTTTATTAGTTGCCATTGCGATTGGTAACCAATACTTACAAAATTATAATAAAATATTCAGGCGAAGCCATGAACAATATGCGAAAAACCATGGATACGACTTTAAAGTTATTGATGATTTTATCGATACTGCCAACACACATTATCATCAAAGTAAAATGTCGGTTTTTTATCAGAAAATGTTAATATCAGATACTGCATATGAATATGTAATTTTTATTGATAGTGATATTTTAATTAATCTTGCCGCCCCACCCATTCATTTATCCGAGAGTTTTCAAGATAAAATCGGTATCGTGGATGAATATTCCCAGCCAACTCGCGAAATCCGTTTAAAAATACAGCGACTAATGGGATGGGAAGAAAGTGCTACAGATTATTATAAATTATCCGGATTTGAATTGGGAACGAATAAAGTTTTCAATAGTGGGGTTCTCGTTATTCAACCTAAAAAACACAAGGAATTTTTAGAAAACGTTTATCATACGTATTTACCCAAATCTATAAATCATGGCCGTGGTTCTCATTTTGAACAAACATCGCTTGGGTACGAACTCCAAAAACACAACAAATACAAATTGCTGAATAATAAATGGAATGCGATTTGGGGTTTACATAAATTTGCGGGTGCGGACTTACAGGATTTTTTTAAACAGAATTATTTTATTCATTTTGCGGGTGGAACCGATATTGAAATGGCACCTATGTTGGACCGTCTTAATAAATACTAGGCTAGCAGGGAACCTACGGTTCCCCTGCGACCCCTCCCTTTTTCTTTTGAAAAATATTTATAAAATTCAATTAGCATTTATGCATTGATGTAATTTAGTTTAATTCTTATTATTTTCAAAGGATTGAATTCCAGTAACCTACCGTTTTATACTATACTAGGCCTTTTAATTCATTTATCGGCAACGTTGCCCTTGAAATTCTAGTAGAACGCCTGAAAGGCGTTCCGTTTTAAATCTTCAAGGGTGTACACATAAAACAATAAAACCAAAATAAATATAAACCGTTCGTTTTATACTTATAATAAGAAATACGCAAATGACTCGGTCGAATCTTTTAGTAGCATTTGTAACAGGAATTACGGGTCAGGATGGGTCATATTTAGCCGAACTACTTTTGCAAAAAGGTTATATGGTTCATGGTCTTATTCGCCGGTCTTCTTCTATTAATACTGGCCGCATTGAACATATATTCAGCAACAAAAACTTAATCTTGCATTATGGTGACTTGACAGATAGCTCTTGCCTAGTATCCGTATTAGCTACGATAAAAAAAAAATATCCTTATATGGGACGACTCGAGGTTTACAATTTGGCAGCACAATCCCACGTAAAAGTATCGTTTGAAATGCCCGAATATACGGCAGATACTGACGCATTTGGCACCCTGAAAATATTAGAGGCAATTCGTATTAATGGCCTTGAACGTGTGGCTCGATTTTACCAGGCATCGACAAGTGAACTTTATGGACTTGTTCAAGAAATCCCGCAAAAAGAAACAACGCCGTTTTATCCTAGGTCGCCATATGGGGTGGCCAAATTATATGGATATTGGATTGTGAAGAATTATCGCGAATCCTATGGTATGTATGCTTGTAATGGTATTTTATTTAATCATGAATCGGAACGCCGTGGTCATAATTTCGTTACACGTAAGATAACGATTGGTATAGGTAAGATATTGCGTGGGGAAGCAGACCGGTTAGTTATGGGGAACATAGATAGCCGGCGGGATTGGGGTCATGCAGAAGATTATGTAGAAGGTATGTGGCGGATTTTACAGCAAGACCAGCCTGACGATTTCGTCTTAGCTACTGGAAAAATGTACAGTGTTCGTACTTTCATTGAAAAGGCATTCTTACTGAAGGGCATTGAACTTGCATGGACAGGTGAAGGTGTTGATGAGGTTGGATACGACGCAGTAACTGGTCGCAAATATATTTATATTGATGCAAAATATTTTAGACCGGCTGAAGTAGAACTTTTAATTGGAGACGCAACCAAGGCGAGGACAGTTTTAGGATGGGAGCCGAGGATTGGTTTTGATGAATTGGTTGAAAGAATGGTGTTAGCAGATTGTTCTACAAATTAATAATAAAAAAACGAAAAAATATAACTAGATATACAAATGAGAAGCAAAAGAAATAATAAAACACGAAACAATAAAACACGAAATAATAAAACACGAAACAATAAAACTAAAAAGCAAAAAGTAATGAAAGGGGGGCTGTGGGTAAATAAATCATTAGCTCCTTCAATTTTAGAACGTAAGAGACAAGAATTATACACAAAAACTGGAAGACGTAAAGTTGATATACATGTTACTAGTTTTGATTATCTATTATATATGCTAAGTCTCCCATGTAAAGTGGTAATACTTCATTATACGTCATTAAGTGGATTTATATTTAAAATAATTGTTGATCCTAGTGTAGAAGCTAAAGAATTACCATTTTCAGAACTAACAACAACGAATGTCGTAATTTCAAGAAAACCGGCTTATTCAATCGTCATAAAACTAGTCGTTTTGAGCTTTTCACCTCAATCTTTATCGATTCCTCATCCAGAGCCTACTTTATTACAAACGGTGTTTCAAGATACAACTATCAATAAATATACACAGAACCCAGAGGATTTTAAAAAGGAGGCAACTACTCAATCTGAAATATACATAAAAACGTTAGCCCCTAGCGGTAAGCCAAGCTGTTTATCAGTAATTGATTGTTCAATATTAGATACCGAGATGTCAAAACAATTTTTAGACAAATTATTAGAAAAAGTAAATGTCTCTGCTTTACAATATAATTTTTTTGGAATATCTATGTCACTGCCGAGAATACCTGGAACGACGAAAAAAATTATAGATTCAATCGAAAAACATGTTTGGAATAAAAGAATTGGTATTTTATCAATGCAAGATGCGGGGATAGACTGTGTGCCATTACATGATGTCTTTTTGTTATCACAACAAAATTCACAAATAAAAATCACACATTATTGTGAAATGGCAATAGCACACCTATTGAAAGTTTTTCTTACTACAGGAAGAATTAATCTTGATGTTCACGCATGGAACGTTCTAATAAATATTACTCAGGATACTTGTAGTTTAATAGATTTTGGTCAAACATTAGATATTTATGATATTCCCACCAATATAAAACGTAGATACGAAGGAAGAATGACATATTTAATTGGCCGAAAGAATTTTCCTAATAAAACCGATGCAACTGTAATGGGTATAACTATCAATGGAAATTTTGATAAATTAATTGAACAAATGCGAGCTATTGGACCATTTACAATTGATTTTTTATTAGATGCAGATAGCCCATATGAAATAATAAAAAGAGTTATATTATTACTTCATCTTTTATCAGAATTAGATTTTGCTTTCAATTCATTAGAATTTGATACAATTAATTACCAAATGCTTTTTTTATTAAAAAGTGTTTTTAGTATTATTACATATACTCCATCCGAAACAAATGGAAAAAGGAAATACTTTACACACCAAGACGAACAACAAAGAATTGATTGGTATATTCAAGAAAATATACAAAGTGTTCAAGAATCCGCAATTCGTATCCATACTGAGTTTAAAAAATTAGTGTTAGTTAATATTGACCGCACTCGAAATCCATTCAGTAAAGAAGCTATCGAAAAAGGAATAAATGCAGGTTATTTTACAGTTTACCCTCCCAGAGTTCGCACTTAATATTTTTTTGTATTTAAAAATCATACAATGTACTTAAAAACAAAGTCATATTAATACCTATAATGGACCAAACATTTGAACTTCCTTCCGGCGAAGGATATACAATTTATACAAAAAGCCAATGTGGATTTTGTATAAAGTCAAAGAATTTATTAAAAGCAGAACCATATACCATGATTGACTGCGACGAATACCTGCTAGAAGACAAAGAGGCATTTTTAGCATTTATTGAAACCATTTGTGGAAAGTCATATCGGACTTTCCCAATTATATTTAAAGATGGTAAATTTCTAGGTGGATTTAGTGAGACCAAAACGCATTATGAAAAAGAGAAGGCATTTACTGACGAATCGGCACCTTAAGGTAAGACTACAATAGTCTAGACCTACTAGGTAAGACTACAATAGTCTAGACCCACGGCTTTTGTTCCAGCTGTTTATATTGGCGGTCATGATGACGCGGCTGCTCCAAAGGAACAACTAAACTACTTTGGTCTTGACAATACTTCATATATCCAACCGCTTCGTTATAAACTGTCGGCACTGCATAATCCCAGACTAATTTATTGAGCCGCTCCACTTGACCAGTAACATCATCCGCATAATGCTCCGCATATTGTAAATAAGTACTCCGCATGATTACCTTTAAAGTATCGATATTTTGCGGGGCAATAATAAAACGATTATCTGATTTCTTATAAACACCAGCACGAAGACCATTCTGTAAAATTTGGATATTTGCCTCAGAGAAAAACACCTGAGCAATTACGTTTGATTCCCAAATCCCATCTAATGCCCCACGAAATTCAGTCGTTTTATTTTTTACCGCCAAACGTTCTTGCATTTTAAACTGTACTTCTGGACTAGGAGCTTCAATTATATTCACGCGTCCGTTATATTTATCCATATCTAGAATTTTATTTACCTGGTTTAGACCATTTTTATCTAAATAATTCATTCTATCTTTGTATAAACTTAGCTAAGAAATAAAAAACACACATCTTTATATTTATCTACTAAATAGCATTTAGTGAAAATATATTCCAATAGTATATACATGGAGACTTTTTATATTATTGTTTTGAGTGTGGCAACTTCTTTATTGATATTAATTTTGACTTATTTTGGAATAATTATTCGTAATAAAACTAAGGGCACGGCTCCCTATCCACCACAACCACCAAGCACTTGCCCCGATTATTGGCAGATTGCTGGCGATGGAAAAAGTTGTCTTATACCAGAGAATAATAAAAAAAATGCTGGATCCGTCCCTGCTACGTTAAGTAGTACCGTAGGAACTGCGAATTATACACCTGGTTCATCAATTTCAAATCAAATTGATTTCAAAGACGATGGATGGACCGCTGGCGGGAAAAGCGGTATTTGTACAAAACGTACTTGGGCCAATAACTATGGTGTTGCATGGGATGGTGTTACAAATTATAATGGATGTGGATAACGTATTAACGTTATCAATGTATTTATTGATTTGAATTTGTTTTAATTTGTAATTATAATATAAATTAAAATGCCTGAACATAGTCAAGCACCATTAATACGTTCTTTATCTGATCCTGGATTACCACGTGTTTCTCCTAGTCCTGGTAATGATAATTCCGCAAGCCAACCTCTTTCACATAAACATTTACCTCCAGACCAACAGTTGTTAGCAGAACAAAAAATACAAAAATTTGCTGATTATTTTAACACATTGGCAAGTCAATTAAATGAAGAAGATTACGTAAGTATAACTTTTAGTCAAAGCCAAACGACGGAAACTAAAGCACAAGCACCGGGCCAAGACTTATTTTTATCTTATTTTATTGGCCGTTGTAATCCTCCTCACGAAGGACATATTTCTGCCATATTAGTATTATTAAATGATATAAGAGAAAAACAACAGCGTGGTAATCAAGCTAAAGCTCTTATTTTACTTGGAAGTGGTCCACAAAAACAAAGAACCAAAGACAATCCGATTAGTTTTGATCTAAAAGAAAGGTTTATAAAATCTAAAATTGTAGAAGAAATTCAACCTGATCCAACTCCTTTATCTGATCCAACTCCTTTATCAAATTTTTGCGAAATTATGGAAATGAACAATGCATTTGGAGATGTTCCCAGGTTTGTTAGCGAACAGATTGGACTACAAGAGATTGATAATATTGCTTCAGTAACAATAACTCATTTTGCAGGAGACAAAGATGGCGACTCTACGAAATTAGCTGGAGTGGGAAAACGATCCGTCACTAAAGTAATTGAATTGCTAAGCGACGACGTTCCAGTAAATAGTGAAACAGTGCCGTTGCCACCTACTTCAAGTGAAGGGCAAGTACCTATGTCTGCTACAAAAGTTAGAAATGATGCATATAATGATGATGTAACAAAAGATCATTGGTTAGACGAATATGGGGATTTTTACGGAGGTTTTGCTGATGAAATGTATGAGCAAATTATTGAAATGAAAGAAACACGTCCGAGTAAAAAATCTAAAAAAGGTGGCAAAGGCGGTAGAAAAACAAACAAAAAGAAAACGAATAAAAATAAAAATCGTAAAACAAGTCGTCGTCGTAGAACCAAAAAGACATAAAATGTTACGTAAAATATACATACATAGTTTACGTAAAATATACATACATAGTTTACGTAAAATCAACAATTTATTTATTAAATTTAATTACCCTCGCCGGTTCTCCAAAATAATAATCTATCATGGATAATTCCACTGGATATTGAAACAAAGTATATTCTTCCTCTTTTTTATTTATCTCCATTACGCCATATTTCAACATACGTAAATTACGCGTCTCGGGTAGCAATTCTCTCACCTGCATAGTTACGACGGTTTCCAAAATCTCTTTATTTTGCGTTTTCTGAAATTCTTTTAACAGTTCGGCAATCCGTTCATTCAATCGAAAAATCTCCTCTGTTTTTTTATAAATAAGTCTCTGTTTATCCTCACTATGATAAATCTCATTTTGCTTATCCAACAATTCCTTAAACGATTTACTATTTGCCGTATAGGCTTCTAATTCTGTCTTGAATTTTTTAACGGAGTCTTCTTCGCTAGTATAATTAAATAAGGTATCTAACTTTTGCCGAATAATCGCATCTTTTATTTCCAAATTGTCTTCCATATAAACATTTAACATATAGGCAAGAGTTGCTACCGTACTACCAGTATAGATTTGAATATCTAATTTACAAGGACTTTTGGTATCGCCACATAAAGCAGAATAACGCCCATTTTTTTTAGAAAAGATAGTTCCCACATTACGTTTACACTTGACACATGGTGCCTGGATTTTTAAAATATCGCGTTGGGCTTGTTTTTTAGTATCAGCTTTCTCAAAAACCTTTTTCTTCATTTGGTGTAATTTTACTTCGTAATTCGTTTTTAATCGGAAATATTCGTGAAGTGACTCCTCTACGTCCTTGTTTTTTTGTAGCTGTTGACCACGCTTTTCCTCTAAAACAGCAGGAACTTCCGAATTACGAAATTCGATTCCAGGCGTATTTTCCATCTGAAAATCAACAATGCTGGTTTTTCCTCCATTCAAGTTCTCAATAATCGTAATTGGATTGTTAGAAACAATCAGGGATTCTAGTTTCACTATACCTCGGCAATCTAATTTGGGCAAACTATTATTGGCACAATTGAGAACTTTTAAAGTCGACGGCAAATTCAGCAAACTCGTTAATTTATTGTCATTTAGAATACATGTTTCTAACTGCGTAAATTTCGATAAATCGAGCGATTCGAGAAAATTATGAGGGATTTCAATGTGTTTCAAAGTTGTTGGCAAAGCATCTACATTAATTAACAAATTATCTGGGCAAATAAATTCGACCACGGTTTCGGGAATACTAATCAGATTCGTAATTTCGCCCTTGCCAAGGGTTATTTTTTGGAGATTCGTAATACCATATTCTTGAAGTACGGCAAAATCCAAATCGCCATGCAAAACGTCATTAATTACGAGTTCGGTCGATGCTTTATTGAAACTTTCTAAAATACGTTTTAATTGTTCTTGGGCAGTATTATTTTCTTTGATGATACGTTCTCTTTGTTCTTCTATAATATTCATTTTTTTTGATTAACGGATTACTATATATTATTGACGGATATTATTACATTTACGAATTTGCCGTATACGATCAACCGTTTGTTGTGATATATGGCAAATCCGTAATTCCAGTTCCTTGTGACTGCTGCCGATTCTTTTTATCATCTTGATAGTAACGGATTTTGGATAGAATATACTGTTGATCTTTTACCATCCGTTGGTTTTTTTCAAAATCACTTAATTTTTGTTTACTGCAATAATAGAGTGTGCCGCCAAAAAAAAGGAATAATAATACTACTACACCAATGTTTAATGCATAAAAATAAACATTGACCCGATTTGAATGACATTGTTGGAGCGTATTAAATAAATGATTTTGCATAGAAGGTTCTATTAATTTCGGACCATCCATTTCGCTATATTTATTTATTTTGTATTAATTTATATATTTTTTATAGAAGGATTTTATTATTAAAAATACGCTAAATAGTAAATGACTAAAAAATAGCACAAGATAGCTAAAATAATTGAAATAAGCCATGCCGGAATCACGGTTTTATTACGATACCCTACGCCAAATTCGCGAAATCCTCCCTCTTTCGTATAAATAAGACCCGGTTTCAAATAATGAATGAGTGAAAACAAAAACAAAAACATGAAAATAGCGATATTTACTTTGTTTTGCCGTATAAATAATTTTGTTGCTGACATAGTTAGGTTATAAATTCGGGATATAAAAATCTGCAATAAAAACGTGAAACAAAATGTAAAAAATTGAATAACTTTGTAAGGCATTGTCAACATGTATCTATTTATCAACGTGCTCACAATGACGAGTCGTAAAGGGCAAAACAGGGCAGTCTTTGAGGGGCTGCTAGACTACTATGACGAGAAGGAGCATTTCTACCAAGATAAGGTAGAAATGTTCGAGAAAATGGAGGAGGAAGATGCTCTCTATACGTTGCAAAAAATCCCCGATGAACTTGTTCTCGAGTGCTTTGACTACGTGAGCAAGAAGGTGCAGGTGAAGTTTTCTGGCCCACAGTACGTGTTTCGCACGATGATGCAGGAACGAGTAGACCAGATGGTGAAAGGCCGCTTGTCGAATGCCCCATATTTCTACACCGAGTTGGCGGGTCTTTTGCGTGAGTTGCCTTTTCCGGTTTTACTAAAGTTTGTGGAGCAGGGCACCCCGTCAAAGTGCATGCTCACTATTTATCCAGTAAAGTACCAAACCATGACTACGAACATTCACAATGACATCATGAACTACTGTGATGACGAAACTGATGGAATTAACAAAGATGCATTGGTCAATCTCATCCTGGAAATGCTTGGGTGGGCCAAGGATTATTCCACGAAAAAGGGATTCCAGGCCTACATCCAGAAATTCGGCTTTTGGAGGTGCTACCACATGAACAGCTCATTTTTGACAAAAAACCAAAACAGAATGGCAGCATGGGTTGCTTATTGCCGAGCCAGTAAGCCAATATTCAGGAGTATTTTTAGGAGGCTTGTCTTGAGCATTATCTATGTGCATGGTAAATTTTGTTCGCACTAGTCATCTAAAAAATCTTCGGCCGGTTCATCGCCATAATAGTCCCCATCCATGAAGCCTTCGCCCATATCTCTGAAATCATAATCATCGCGGCCGACGCCCGCATCGTCACCCTCCTGTTCCATATTGTCTTTTTTCCCTAATTCATAAATATCCATCAAATCCAAATTGACTTCGTCCGCAAAACCAGCACGCATTTCGTCATCTAACCCCTGTAATAATTCATCGCGTTCTCTATTATACGTTGCTTTATCATATTGGAAGAGACCCTTTTGTTGCCCGACATTCCAGCGTTCTAACCGATAATTCTTCAACATATTTTCTATGGAACGCTCCTCAATACTTAGATTACCTAATTTTTTGATAATTGCCTGTTTCTCTTTGTCTTTGGAACGGCCTACGCGTTTTAATATTTGTTGATAATCTAAATCGACAGCAGTTTTATTTTTTTCTTCTATGTCTAAAAACGCCAATAAGAGAGAACAAACCCGGGCTTTTAATTCTTCTGGATTATCAACGAGAATCTGATACTCATCCAATGTTTCTAATGGATTATTATCATCGCTCTCACCAGCCTGCTCCAGTCCTTGACCCGTACCTGCATCTTTAGGTAGTGCACTTAGTTGATTTGCATCGTCTAACATATCCCGAATCGTTTCCCTACGTTTTGCCTTTTTATCATTTCGGTCTGCCCGTACTAATTCTACATCACCACAAGCAGCGATGTATTCATACAAGGCAGAGAAAAAGCAATACTTGAATAATTCATAAATGGTCGCTTTATCAAAAATAGAATGAAATGTCTTGATAATACTACGGCCTGGTCTATCTTCGTCAGGAAATTCCTTCTTTACTTCCGTATGAACAGGAATACTCTCTACAAATAAATTCAAATCTGCTAATCTTTGTCCTACTTCTTTTAATAATCGCACCAATATCTCGTCTTCTTTGAATTTTTCTATTTCTTCATAATATTTATCCATAAATTTCGAAATATCATCTACGTGTTCGTTAGAAAGACCCCAATGCTTAGGAATTTTTTTATAAAAACCACTATCGTTTAATAAGACACTGGGATATACTTTGGTAATCATTTGTAATGCATTTATAATATATTGAGTAACTGCATATAAGCCTTCGTCGTAATAAGCCGGCTTAGCTTTGTTTACAGCATCTTTATCCAATTCCCATCTGTCTATTTTCGATAAAAACTCGTGTAATTTTCTGTACTCTTTATTTGTCATATCATTTCCATAATCATCAAAAAACTTCATGAGTTTTGCATAAATATCCGAATTATTCACAATCAAATAATTGGTTAAATCGTCGAGTTCTTTGGATGGGACATCTGGCATGACTAATGGATTAAACTTTTCGAGAACCTTATGAATTAATTTACGAAGGGGTTCTGCGATAATCTGCGAATCGCCCATATCGAGTTTTTCCAAAACATCACGTAAGACATCTACCTGCGTAAATGGTTCGGACCGGTCGACAGATACAATATTATTTTGATTGACTAATTTCATAAGATGTTGTAAATCCTGGATTTCATATTGTTTGCCATTTTTCTTTAAAAAGGTCTTTTTTTCTTCAAGTGACCAGGCTGAATTATATCCCTCGGGTTTTTCACTACAGAATATCTTAAATTCTTCAGGAATTGGTAAATTACGGTCAAAATTACAGTAGCGAATGATGGCCAAATACGTATTCTCTTCAAAATGTCCGATTTGTACAGTAGGATATCGGATTCCGGTAAATCCAGGAAAATATAAAAAATAGGCCGTTGACAGCGTACGAATATATTTTAGGATTTTTTCACCTGCCCCCGCACCTTTAATACAAATCTCAATATTTTTATTTTCTTTACTAAAATAGGCAACCGGATTCGTCGCATCTATATCCTCATTACAGCATGCATTCTCTACGAACGGGACACGTGCAGCGGTCTTTAAAATGGCATCTTTTGTTTTTACAATATCATTAATTGCCTCTATTATTGCATATCCATAATATACCGATTTACTTTTAACAGCATTTATCGAGTCAGTTTGGTGTTCACTTCCCTTATGTATTAATGCATCCAATTCTGAGACAAAATCACTGCTTAAATTTTTCAATGATTTTAATATTTCAAACGGCACAATGGGTGGCAAAAAATGCTTCCATTTCGAAATACTATGCTCTTCTGGAACCGTGGTATCAGGATTTAATAAAATAAATTCGCGTTTTTTCACATATAATTCTTCGATATCTGGCCTGGACATAATATTATTCTCTAAAAGCGTCTTCATACGTGTCACCAGGATTTCTGACTTATATTTAGAAATCGATTTCCATGGATCCTGTGATAGCTTCATTTTACTTAGTACACAGGCTAAATATTCGATTCCTGTAATATCTTCGATCCCGCTCATAGGATATCCACTAAACGAACGAATACACCCAGGGAATGTCCGTTTTATTTGAAAGGAGGGAGTCGCTGTTTGTACAGCAATTAGTAAAATAGATACTACAATCATTATCATTGTTTCATTTCGGTAATCTTTGTAGGCAGTTTTTAAATATTTACCTGTTTTCTTAAATTGTTGTTCCGATTTCTTTTGGTATTGTTGCTCAGTAAAGACCTCCTTTTCAATAATTGTGGATGATGTACGTAAGATAAATTCTTGAATACTATCTATTGGGACATCAATATTGTTGCATATGCCAGACATAATATTATAAATAGATTCCATGGTTTCACTTTCGAAAACAGGTCTCAATGCTTTACTACCCTGACCAGCTTGACCAGTTTTTTGTAACATCACGACTGTTCCCAAATCCTTCTCCAAAATATCATTGGATACCATCTTAAATCCGGCCTCATCAAACCCTTCCTCGCTACTAAAATCAATCTTACGAATCACGAAGCCACTATGTTTATCTACAATCGAATCGCCATCATCACTCATAATGCCAATTTGATTACATAATTCTTGCTGTCTTTGAGCATAATCACCTCCTGAAATAAAAGTTTGAGCCAATTCGTGTGTTCCTACTGGAAACAGCTTGGTATTTGTTTCTTTACAATAAAACCAATGTGGACTTTCACCTAACTGGTCAATCATAGGATCACGGCAAAATTTCTCGACAAATCGACAAATATCAAATTGTTTTTTAGAAAATTCTGATTGACCTAATATTAAATCACGGACCTTTAAATAGGGCGAAAAAATAAGCTCTTCTGTATTGGCATAGGTGCCGAGTGCATAGGCTAAATTATTTGCCTTGTATGCCTGAATTTCACGCAAGGATTCGTTCCGTTTCAACATTTTCAAATAATATTCAATGTTTTTTTCCAGGGTTTTTTCTAGCTCCTCAACGGAAATGGCATACCGTTTATCAAATTCACCAATCATTGACCGCTTCGCATCCTCATTCATACGACTTTTTGCATCATCAGTAGACTCGCATACGCCATTTTTCACATTTTTAAAGCACGTTGTACTGATATTACAAAAAAGAGTATTGGTATCTAAGAAAGCATCTGAATTAATTTCATTATCCGCGACCCAAACATCTTTGAGGCGTTTATAGTAGGTGGTTTTTTTACGAATATCGGCTTCGACCTCAATAGATTCTCGTTCACTTTCAGATAATTTAGTAGGGTCACTGCTCGAAGGAAGCGTAGGTCTGATTTCCAGAATTGCGTAATCGCCTTCACCAACTTGTTTCTTTTTTTCAATAAGAGCCTTAGCTAAATCCCTTGAAATATCTTTGGGACAATCATGTTTTTGCACTAAGTTCTCAGCTAAAAATTCTAAAAATAAATCGGGAAGCATTTCCTTCTTTTGTTTTTCGTATTTTTTCAAGAGAGAATAGGGTGTATCATCAAAATCCTTATCATAAAATACCTCTTCTGTATTATTATCTTTTTGTAACTCTTTGACAGAGCCATATTTTTTAGCTAGATAACGACGCGAACAATCCTTGGGTTTTATTTGCTCATTATCCGTCAAATCATCTAGGGCTGGCTCACTCAGTGCTTCTACTAATACATCAGGCGTCATGAGCGTTATCATAATTGAGGTCAAAATATTTGTATATAGGGAACCATTATCCATTTCCGTCATGCGAAATAAAATCTCATAGGAGGACATTTTGGTATCCATTTTATCCTTGCTCAAGAATTTATAGGTTTCAAAAAAGGCCTCAGCAAAATCCTTCTTTTCACTAAGTAATCTGAGAACGGTATTCATTTTTGGATTTACAGCATACTTGGTATTCCGAATAGTACTAAAATCATTATATCGTTGCTCATACATCTTTTTCATTTCAATAATACGATCCTTCATGAGGGTACGTATTTCTACAAATTGTTTATAGCTAATATCGCTTGGATAAATCATGAAAGGTTCTAATTGTTTGACTACTTCAATAAAACTCACCCGGTCCTTGATATATTTCCGAATTTGACCAACTAGGAATCGCGTTTTAGGAACAATGGTCTCTAAAAACTTATGAAATCGCTCTGATTTATCTACATAGACTTCCTTATCTAAGATGAATTCCTGGATTCCTTCTAAAAACCGCGTCTTATCTTCTTTTTCCATGCGTTCATAATCGAGTTCCTTTTCTAAATCATCAATGATATGGGGAATTATATCCGTATTTTTACGTAAAAGCCTGAAAAGCAAAAAATAATTATGATGATAGGTCGCCTTTTCTAACAGCGTACTCATAGGTAACTCAATATTTGAGAAACGCATTACCGGTTCAGGCATCATCAATAATGATTTTACGCACATTTTGTCATTCGGCGTCATTTCAACGCGAGTATATGATTTTTTCCCCGTTTTGAGAAGATCCTCCTGCATTTTAGGTAGGCCCAAATTATAACGCTGGATAACATATTTTTGACGTTTGATATTAGCTTCGGAATAAACACTACTATAAAAATCTTCCAAATTATCTACGATGGAATCTAAATTCGCTAATACTGGAACCGTGGTTAGACATGCTGCCTCATTTTGGGGTAAGTCAACTGGTCCAATCAACTCTTGAACACGATTATAGATATCATTATACGTATGGTCTTTTGCTGCAGTATTTACGCGTTTTGATAAAAGAGATTCCATTTCTCTTAGTTCTGGCGAAATCGGACCAACTATGGCATCTTCCGTTTCTAAAGCTGCCACATCATATATTTTTCGGCGATTAGATACGACTGGCAAAATCCATTGTAATTTTTTATCGAATTTTTCAATATGCTCGATAAGAGGCTTATAATATTGCCCAACCGATTTTATGGCATAAACGTTATGGTTTCCGTCGAATTTTGAAAATGTAGCACGTAATTCTTTGAATCGCTCTATCAAGGTATGTATATTATCTAGAACTGCTCTATTACGCTGACTATTCGGTATGGTTGATAAAAGTTCATCCATCATATCATTTACTTGGGCATCAATACCATAACGCTGTTGACCCTCTGGGATTTCGACTAATTGAACAATTTTCTCTAGTTTTTCGCCATAGACAATCGTATCCGCATCAATATAGAGTTCATGCAAGGCATCGCGTACATCTTCGTCGACTTTTGCACCCTCCGGAATTTTTATAATAGATTCGCCTGATTCTGTATATTCCATGGTAGCTAATTCATCACCAGGTAATTCGGGAATTTCACCCTCCTCTAATCCTTCTGCTTCTAATTGGTCACGTAACATTGATAGCGATGCATAGGAACTCAAGGACGCGGGTTTTTTACGAATAAGGATTTTCTCAATAGGTATATTATCGGGAATTCCTTGGTACTTGAAATCAATGTAAAGCGTTTGTAAGCCAGGGTATGTCGTTAGCTCAATCATATCTTCGTCTAAATTAGATATTTCGCCACTAATCAGTGTAGGAATTTCTCCACCAAATTGGATATTCACCCATTTTCCAGGAACGAGGCCATTTTGCCTAGCATAGCCCTTTTGTTCATTTCTATGTAATAGGTGGATTTGCATAATAGATTCATCGGTAAATTGACCGGATTCCGTGATATTTAATTGGTACTTTTTAAAAGTAGCTACATCAATAAGTTTTATTTTTTGGCGGTCTCGATATGTAATTAATGCGGTCATTTCGTGAATCTCATCGTTTGCAGGTGCAATAATTTCTATGATATCTCCTAGTTCGAGAACAACCGTGCTAGGTTTTTTTAAGTCATTTTGACCAGGACCCTCTGTATCAGGACTTTCTAGTTCACTCGTTTTTTCTCCTGTTTCATTAATTTCATTATCTTTTTGTTCCATAATATATATAAAAATATATATAATCCATCTAAATTATATTCGTATCTAAACAATAAAAACATTATCAATTCAAAAACCAATATAATAACAAAGACTCAATAATTGTAGTATGATGGGATTTTTGGAACCTGTTCTCCATAAACTAGATATGGATGCATGTTCTCCAGAAAAAATTAAAAAGAAGTTTATTCGAGGACTTTATAGCGACTATTATTTGTTACAATATGAAAAACTAGGTCTTTGTTTTAATGATTACAAAAATATGCTTTATAGATCCGCTATTTTTTCTTATCCTGAAAAAGAGGTTCTCAGTTTCACTCCTATGAAATCTGTATCATTGTCAGTATTTATGGAAGAGAATCCTGTATTGAGTGAGCATATTTGGGTAAATGAATACGCGGAGGGTATAATGATACAGCTTTTTTACGATAACCGTGTGAATAAATGGATAATGGGAACAAAGGGGGGAGTGGGTGGCAATTATGGCTATGGTCACGGTTTTAACGGTTCTAACGTTTCCAAAGGTTCTAATGACACGTTTTATGATATGTTTTTAGATGCCCTACACGCAAATCGCGACGAAACTTTGAACCAATTATTGCTATTAGAATTATTACCCAAGGACTTTTCGTATACATTTATATTGCAAAATCCTAATATAACAAATGTGACTAATGTGCACCATTTATACTTAGTTAGCGTTTATCATATCGATAGTCTTAAAAATCAAGTAGAATTTGTTCCTCAAGTATTTTATGAAAAATGGCCAGTTTTTGCGAACATTTCCGGCATTATTGAATTTCCCAAATCCCATCATTTTTCTAATTATAATGATTTGAAAGAATCTATGCATGGGCAAGGACTTGAAAGTCTAATTATAACAAATATGAGAAATGGTCATCACTGTAGAATAAAATCTGAATCTTATGAACTCGAAAGAAAATCAAAATTAATACCAGCGTTAACACAATACCAATATTTGTGTATGCGGCGTATCGATAAAGTCAATGATTTTTTAAAATATATACCTGGTAAAAAAAAGGCATTTTATACTGTCCAAGCAGATTTTGAGAATTTGATTTCGGAGGTCCATCAATATTATTGTGATCATTATATTTTTAAAAGGGCTAATCAGTACTCGAAAGATAAGTCGAAGTATTTTACACATATTTATAAAATACATCATACGATTTATTTGCCATCATTGAAAAACGAAAGGAATAGAGTAGATGCAATACAAAGGAAACGAAAAATATACAAAAAAACGGTAAGGCATTATTTTGAAAGCATGGAGCCGCGTGAGTTATTGTTCATATTGAATCTAGAATAAGAGGGGGTTTGTTTTATGGGATTGTTCAATTCTTTGACAAATTAACATACATAGTTGAAATTTTACTCAAATTTTGTATATATTTTGCTGTATGAGCACGGTTAGCACCATCCATCTGTTTTATTGGTCCGCGTATTTTATCAATAATATCCATAAGTTCATTAGAATTGGGTAAATGTCCTACGTCTTGTCCATAATCTTTTTCAAAAAAAAATGAAATCTCACCCTGTTCGATGACAGATTTATAAGGAGAATATACATAATAATACCATGCTTTTAAAATTGCGGTAGGATTAGCTCGTTTTACTAAATCAAAGGAGGCTCGGCCAGAAATAATTTCTTCGTTTGTTGGATAAATACTGATTATATCATCCATGAAATCAAAGAAATGTTTATTGAAAGCTCTTAGCAATGTAGTTTTATCAGTATTGGCCATTTTTAATTATAAATTGTAATTATTCGGTTATAAATAATTACAAACATATTTTTATATGATTTTCTACAAATCTAGATTTTAGTATTTTATTATGTATCGCAATGTTGTTAGATCGGTGCTTGTCACTGTATTTAAATTAAACGGGGTATACTTGTTTGTTTGCAATGAAGATGTTATATTGTAAACATAACCACCAAATTCTGCAGCAGCGATTGATGTGCCTGAACCATTCATCGCTATTGTCTGCCATTTTCCACTCGTTGCCAAAAACGGACCAGTATTTGTCCATACTTTTCCACCATCAACTGAATAATAAAGTAGTCCTAAGTTTATTCCGACATATATTATTAATCCACTATCGTTTATTGCTGAACAAGTCCATGCGGATGCAGTTGTTGGTAATCCAAGCGTATTCGAAATTCCTGATATTGTTGACCAATTGTTTCCTGAATTTGTTGAAAGAAATAGCGATCCGGAATTTATACCAGCTATCATAGAAGTTCCTGTGCTATTTATGGACACAGTTGACCAAGCCGATGCTACCGTAGGTAGACCTAATGAATTCGCAGCACCACTAATAGTTAACCAATTTGTTCCTGAATTAGAAGATAAATATAAAGAACCTGAGTTTATACCAGCTAACATATATGATGCATTTTTACTAATTGCACAAGTTGACCAAGCTGATGCCCCAGTAGGTAATCCAAAAGAATTTGCAGCACCGCTAATTGTTAACCAATTCGTTCCTGAATTGGTAGATAAATACAAAGAACCAGAATTAATTCCGGCTAACATAAATGTACCAGTTCCGTCCATAGCACATACATTCCAACTTGATGTAGTGGTAGGAAGACCAGTTGTGGAATAATATTGATTTACTCCACCTGATATTCCACTTAATTGATACCAATAAATACCATAAAAATTAGAATAATAAACATTATCAGCTGATGCAACGGCTAACATATATTGGCCAGTTGATGAAATTGCGGTGCCCTTCCAATTTTTAGCATTTTGTAAATTACCGTTCGCGTTCATTGGTAAAAAGCTTTTTTCTGAATCATTAGATACATACAAAACCGAACCATTTGTTCCAGCCAACGCATAATTGCCATTTCCACTGATGGAATAAGTTTGCCAATTTTTAAAACCCGAATTAAGAATTACGGGTGCTCCAGCAAAATCTGCCGAGCCAGCATAACTAGAATTTTGAAGTGTCCACCACAACAGTCCATTGTTTGATTTATAAACTCCACTAGTTCCGCTAGTACACATTACAAAATTGTTCCCATTTCGACACATATATGCAGCAGTACATGCTTGGGGAAGACCACTATATAATGGAGTGTTTGTATTTATTGTAGTGAATGTAGCTGCTGTATCAGTTGATAAATAACTTATTCCGTTTGTACAAGCAAATATTTTTGTACCATCTCCAGAAACAGAAACTGCTATCCAATATTTATTAATTGGGATTGGCAGTCCGGACATACCACTAAGGTTAGTCCAAGACGTTCCTGAATTCACAGATACATATAAACTTCCTGTTGAACCAACAACTCCAAAAGCCATAACCGTTCCATTAGAAGATATTGCAACACGAACGTTTCCTGAAAAATTAGATGTTGGAAGTCCATTTCCTGAATTTACAGAACTTGACCCACTTATTGGTGTCCAATTTTTTCCATAATTATTTGATAAATAAAGCACAGTATTTCCGCCTATCATAGTAGTAGCATCATCTGACATCGCAACTGCTGGATAATTCGTATAAGAATTCCAAGTCTTCCCCATATCCGTTGATGTATTACCGTCGGCATAAATTACCGAACCTGTGTAAGATAAAACAACAAGAGCGTTTGCGGGTCTTGCTGTATCAACATATGTGGTTCCTGCATCTGTTGACAAATATTGTTTAACAAAAATAACTTGTTCATTGCCCGATACTCCATTGCCTCCTTGGATTTGATATTGATATATTTGAGGAACTCTCAACCTTGAAAAAGTATTTCCACCATCTGTCGATTTCCAAGAACCTGTATTAATGTTATTTGGGGTATAATAATTTGAAACTAAAATTGTATTTCCATTAGATGACATTGAAATTCCATTAATGCCTCCCCAATTAAAAGCACTCGGTAAATAATATTGATTATAGAAACCGGTAAAGTACCAATTTTTAGCTAAATTATAAGATAAAACTAAATTTCCTCCATATTGTCCACTTGAACCATAAATTACAGAAAACGAAGGCGTTGCCGCACAACCAAAATAAGTATAATTAAATGCTTGATCACTATAGCCATTGTTACTTCCTAATTTATAGACTGACCAATTTCCAGTTCCTGTATAATAAAAATAGTTAAACGATGAAAATGCTTTTGTTCCGTCTGAACTTATTGTTATTTGGTTGTTTGAACCGAAAACCCCAGATATTGTACCCCCTGCTGGCCAACTGTTTCCTTGATTAGTAGAAAAATAAATGGTACTTCCGTTTCTATATGCTAACGCTTGACCGTTTCCAGACATTGTTAAAAAAAAACTACTTGTCAATGTTGATACGACACTCCATGTGTTTCCTGAATTTACTGATAGGTATAATTGATATGTTGCACCGAATGTTGCTGCCATTACTGATGCATTTGATGACATACAAACACCGTAAATTGTAGCTGTCACTGTTGTAGGAAGATTATTTGTTCCTGTTGATAATCCGCTAATTTGATTATAAGTAGTTCCTCCGTCCGTTGATAATAACAAATAAGTACTTGTTCCACTATCCATTAAAATAGTTTTTCCGTCGCTACTTATTGCGGAGAATTTAGAACACAAATTAGTTATCCATGTAGCACCTTGATTTGTTGATTGATAACCATTCATGATAATTGTTTTACCATTATCGGAAATAGAACACGTAGTACAAGCAAAAGCAGTAGGAATCGTATTGTATGGAGTGAATAAAATTGAGTAACTTAAACAAGCGTTTGTTGTTAAGTATTTCCCATTTAAAACCATCGTATTTCCATCACCTGATAATCCGATCAAAGACCAACCGGCACCAATATTATTAGTAGTATTATCAATATGTAGCGACATCGCGGTAGTATAACTATTTTGATTTACGATTCCCGCATTTATCAATTTTCCATAAATATTATTCGTGTTATCTCGCGGATTACCATCGCATAGTAACCACCCATTTGGGTCTGTTACTCCATTATACAATGCCAATGTTCCCACGTTCGCAACAATTGGAACACCATTTATGTTATAACTCATTGACTCAGGTAAATATTTATATTTATATATATGTACAAATATTTTACATCCATAAATGTAAAATATTTATAAAGTGCTTATTGCAAGCTTCTAAATAACAGGTCTATTAATTGGTCCGATTTCATCTAGTCGCTGCTGTTGTAAGGTATCAATCGTAACATTTTGCGATAATTTATCGGGACGATAAGTATCAGGTGGAGTATTTATTAAATGTATATCATCCGCTGCGGAAACATAATTAAAAAGCGGACGATTTGCTCCCTTACCCTTAGCACTCAATTCTTCGGGACTCATATTATAATTTGTATACTGTTCAGAAACAATGGTACCAAAATTGGCTAAAGAAAAACTCGCGGGCTCCCCCTGGAAATTCGTTGCTTTTTCACTAAGCTGTTTTAATTGAGGATGAAAATGTTTCATAATTTCATCACCTAGCAAAACCCGATAACTCTGTTTGATTAATAAAAGTGATGGCACGCTATGAATGTTGGGCGGCATAATCACTTTTGATCCGTTCTCTAAAACTATGTATTGTTGGCCATTTTTCGGATCGCGTGTTCGTTTGTCAATACAAATAAAACTGATTTTATCAGACATATTGCCTTTTACTAATGTTTGAACTAATTTCTGGCAATGTTTGCAATAATTACTATAGTATAAAATATCCATTCTACTAATTTTATTATCGTTTTTATCTTATATTATAAGACAAAAACCTTTTTATATTATTAACGTAACAAATTTGCGTTTTTTTTATTTGGAAAGTAACAAACATTGTGAAAAGGAGGGGCAAGGGACTAAGTAGGGTTTCCGAAGGTTCCTTTGGTTCCCTAATGTACTTCTTATTTAGCTACGCACATGGAATGTAACAAGCGGTTCTGGAAATAGAAAACCAAGTAGCCTAAAGAAAGACCAATGATTTGGATATAGTAGTCAAGTCCCTTGCGATTTCTAAGTCCATAGAAAATGGCAGGCACAATAAAAAGGACTAAAAGAACGAATCCAAGAATGGATAAAAAGTAGAAATACAAGCAGTATTGGATGTCGAGAGGACCAAAAAGGGTATCAAGCAAATCAGCCATTATAGAATACGTCTAGAAAAAAATGTTTTTGTAAAGAAATGTACGTTTTGCTAAATAATTCATTTTGTTTTGATAATTTTTTGTTAATATTTGATTATATAATTCAATGTTGTACCATTATTTGTAATACTATTAATTTGTGGTGGAGCATATGTTGTATTAAGTCCAGGATTAACATTATTATAATATATATTTGCGTTGATCAAGCTGTTATATATACCATTCGTATTAGTACGACTGGCTCCATCACAAATTAACCATCCAGGTACGGCGGCATCTGTCAATGTCCCAGCATAAGGTGCAATAGAACCAACCGGTGCAACATTTGGTATAGAATTAAAGTTATAACTATTAGTACTCATTTGATTGATATATATTTAAAATACAAAAAAATAACCTAAGGATAAATTATAATCAACTATATTATATTTGGAATGGATACACAAACTACATGGAAAATCATAAATAAATATTTTGAAGATAATCCGCAAGCTTTAGTAACACATCATATCGAGTCTTATAATGACTTTTTTAAGAACGGAATTTTTCAAATCTTCAAAGAAAAGAACCCTATCAAAATTGCAACTCGATTTGACAAAGACCTAAACGAATATCGTTCTCAATGTATCATGTATTTTGGTGGCAAGGATGGCTCTAAAGTATATTTTGGTAAGCCAATCATTTATGATGATAACGATAATTCACACTATATGTACCCCAATGAAGCCAGGTTACGAAATATGACGTACGGAATGACAGTTCATTATGATGTAGAAGTAGAATTTATTACTATTTTAGAAAATGGAGAACGGCCGACGATAATAGGACTTGAAGACGGCGATGATACATATGGTGAATCCGATGAAGACGAAGAAAAAGAGCAAAAACAAAGAATGGTAGATGGACAAAATCAAAATGAATTACAACAAAAAATAGTAGAGGGTCAAACTGCAGGAATGCCACCAAAAAAAGCAGATAAAGATAATCAAGGTCCTCCTAAACGTAAGAGCCAACGCCGCCGTGTACCGGTCGAGCTAACCCCTGCAGAAACTGCCCTGTTTAAAGAAGCCACTGCAAAATCGATGATAAACGCCAATACTCAAAAAGAAACCATCGTTCTCGAAAAGATATTTTTAGGAAAATTCCCCATTATGGTTCAATCTAATTATTGTGTTTTATCTGGTCTTCCGCGTGAAGTCAGGCATACGATGGGTGAATGTAAAAACGATATTGGTGGTTATTTTATTATTGATGGAAAGGAAAAAACGGTTGTTAGCCAGGAGAAATTCGGTGATAATATGCTTTACATAAAGGAATCTACCGACGAAACCTATTTATATTCGGCGGAAATTCGGTCAGTAAGCGAGAACGTAGCCAAACCCATCCGTACACTTTCCGTAAAAATTATGGCACCAACACCCTCTTATACGTATAAAAATATTGTTGTCAATATTCCCAATGTTCGTAAACCCGTGCCCCTTTTTATTGTTTTCCGTGCTCTCGGCATCATATCTGATAAACAAATTATTACCATGTGTCTGCTCGATTTAGAGAAGCAAGAAGGTATGGTCGACCATTTCATTCCCTCAGTCCACGATGCGGGCGGAATAATGACTCAGCGTAATGCTCTCAAATATATTGCGACACTTACAAAGGGCAAAACGATTAGCCACGCACTCCATATCTTAGCCGATTATTTTTTGCCTCATGTAGGGGAGGTGAATTTTACGCAAAAGGCATATTATTTGGGCTACTTAGTATTCCGTCTCTTATCTGTTTATACTGGACTTGAACCACCCACTGACCGCGATAATTTCAAATTCAAGCGTATCGAACTCGTGGGTTCTCTCATGTATGATTTGTTCCGCGAATATTTTACGATGCAGCAACGCCAGATTGAGCTTGGATTTGAAGAAAAGGTCCACTATAACCAGAATATCTATGCGGACAATTTGAAAGGTCTCATCCGGGAAAATTATAAAGATATTTTTATGGAGCGTTCCGTAGAGGCCGGATTCAAAAAAGCATTCAAAGGGAATTGGGGAGCTACTGCCAATACGAAGCGTATAGGTATCATTCAAGACCTAAATCGGCTCTCTTTTAATTCCGCACTTAGTCATTTGCGTAAAACGAATCTCCCGCTCGATGCAAGTGTTAAATTAGTTGGACCACGTGTACTACATAATACGCAGTGGGGTATTTTTGACCCGATAGACACGCCCGATGGTGGTAATATTGGTCTTCATAAAAATCTCGCTATAAGTGCCCATGTTACACAAGGATATTCTAGAGAACCCATAATTCATTGGCTAAGAGAAAAAGCCCGAATGAAATTATTAGAGGAATGTAGTCCCGCTATTTTAGCTACGATGACAAAGGTTATTGTAAATGGCCTATGGGCCGGTTCAATTACAGAACCAGCAGAAACCGTAGAAAAAATCAAATTATATAGACGAAATGGCTTGATTCCTATTTATACGAGTGTGACCTTTGATATAGGGCAAAATACGGTATATATTTATACGGATGCGGGGCGTATTTGCCGACCTATTTTTTATAAAGATTTGGATACGGGAAAGTTCTCGTTTGAAAAGGACAATATCAAAAAACATTTGGAGGATGACGAATTTACCTGGACCCAGTTAGTCAGTGGTTTTAACCGTAAGAAGGATGCTGCCTTTGATATTAATGCTTATAAAATGTATGAATTAGACGAATTATATGAGAACATTGATTCCCAGGCAAATCCAGCGAAATTTCGGCGGTTTTTAGACGAAAAGGCTATTTTAGATTTTATTGATACGAATGAATCCGAAGATGCCTTGATAGCAATGAATGCGGCAGCTTTGGGGTCAGACGGTTCTAAGGCAGTGTCAAAAGGTTTTACGCATCTTGAAATCCACGAATCTCTCATTTTTGGTATGATGTGTAATCTGATTAGTTTTCCAGAAAATAATCCCGCAACTCGTAACTCTTTTTCATGTGGTCAAAGTAAACAGGCATGTTCTATTTATCATACAAATCATCAGGTGCGAATGGATAAAACTGCCGTGGTTCTCCAATCTAGTCAAAATCCCTTAGTAAAATCTCGTTATTTAGAACATATTAATCATGAAGGAAATCCTTATGGCGAAAACGCCATCGTCGCAATTATGTGTTATACAGGTTATAACGTAGAAGATGCTGTTTTGATAAATCAGGGTGCCTTAGACCGTGGACTTTTCCGAACTACCTATTATACAACCTATGAATCACACGAAGAAAAGGGTCGAGGCGGAAACAGTGGCATGGAGTCAAGTCAAAAGACATTTACTAATATTGAGAGCAGTATTAATATTATTGGAACCAAACCTGGATATGACTATAGTAAACTAGATAAATATGGCCTTGTTAGAGAGAATACGGAAATTGATGATAAAACCGTATTAATAGGTCTTACGATGAATAATTCTGAAAGCTCAGAAAAAGAAAGTCGTATTGATATGTCAAAGACACCTAAAAAGGGCCAATTAGGTGTTGTCGATAAATCATTTATTACAGATGGTGAAGAAGGTGGGCGGATTGCCAAAATCCGTATTCGCGAAGTTCGTATTCCTGCGATTGGCGACAAAATGGCAAGTCGTAACGGCCAGAAGGGAACGATAGGTCTCGTTATTCCAGAATCCGACATGCCATTTACCAAGGACGGGATTCGGCCTGATATTATTGTTAATCCCCATGCCATACCAACCCGCATGACTATCGGTCAATTAGTCGAAACCATAACTGGTAAGGCATGTGCGATATATGGCGGATTTGGTGATTGCACGGCATTCGTCAATAATGGATCCAAAGTCGGTGTGTTTGGTGATATGTTAGTAAAAGAGGGCTATCATTCTAGTGGAAACGAAATTTTATATAACGGGATGACGGGAGAACAATTAGATGCGGAGATTTTCATCGGACCAAATTATTATATGCGTTTAAAGCACATGGTCAAAGATAAAGTCAATTTCCGAGCATTGGGTCCACGCACAGCACTCACACGGCAAACTGTTGGCGGTAGGGCAAATGATGGTGGCTTACGTATCGGTGAGATGGAACGCGATGCGGTAATCTCACATGGAATAGCCGATTTCTTACGCGAGTCTATGATGGAGCGTGGAGACAAATATTCGGTAGCTATTTGTAATAATACAGGGATGGTGGCAATTTATAATCCTTCAAAGAATATTTTTATGAGCCCGATGGTAGATGGCCCTGTTAATTTTGTCTCGTCTTTAGACGGAAAAGATATGAATATTGAGAACGTGACCAAATTTGGCCGAAATTTTAGCGTGGTTGAGGTGCCCTATTCTTTGAAACTACTGATTCAGGAATTACAAACGTGTAATATTCAAATGCGACTTATCACCGAGGATAATATTCAACAAATGGAGAACCTCTCGTTCTCAAAAAATATAGATATGCTGTTATTTAAAAAGGATGTTACACCCAAATCAATTGTCGACGAAATTAAAAAGACATTATCACAAACCCTAGGAACAACTCAGAGTCCCGATCCAGAGAAAATATCACCACCGAGAGAAATCGGTTATCCAGATGATGTTTCACCTGCATATGAACCGACAGAGGGGGAACAAGAAGAAATGGCAAGATTACGCGAAATGTTCAAAAAATCAGGTCAGGAAAGTTCTCCTGAATATAGACCTTATGATGAGGAGGAAGAAGCTGCTGCAGAAAGACCAAGTCGGTTTAGTCCCACAAGTCCCGATTTCCCACCAGATTTTAACGTTTTATCTGAGCAAGCAAATGAATATAGAGTCAACGAACAGGTTCATTACCGTGGTGATATCCATCCAGACCGTTATTGGTTAATTACTAATGTTGGTGATACGTTTTTAACAATTAAAACCGAAAAGTATGACCAATACGACCCTACTGAAACAACCCAAGTTGTTACCGCATTAGATATTTATCGCCAGGGAGATGTTCCAAATAATTCACCTTATTTAGACCCACTTCAGCCTATGAGTGGATACGTAGAGGAAATGAACGGGGGCGGAAGACCAAATATGCAAGGACTTGGACCAGCGATCAATTTTGCTCCTGTTTTTAAAATTATGAATGGAGGCAGTGATTTTTCCGCTGAACCAATGAATGCACAAGGTAGACAAGGAACATTAGATAATTTGGGCGAACAACTACAAACAACTGGTCTAATAAATACACCACAAGCATTAATGAATACACAAGGGACGGTATCAAATAATGGAAAACCAAATCATGAAGAACCTCAAAAAATTGATTTTGGAAAACTAGTTATCAAAAAGGTATAAAAGATGTCGGCAGATTGGATTGTTTTTAGTTTTGATAGAAAGGACGACTTTCCGGTAATATTGGGAAAAGCATTCGACTTCAAAGAAGAGAATGTGCGGCGTTGTAATAGCACATTAGTTATGGAAGGTGAAAACTACTATACTGTGCATCGTAAAGTTGATAAGAATATTGATTTATTAATGACATATTCAATTAGTCCATTTAATTTCATTCGTGGATATGTTTATGCCAATGGAAAGGAATACAATATTGTAAAGACTGCAAGATACGCATCCCTACAAATCGGCAATTATTGCCATGACAATGTTTGTGTGGTGCAAGTAGATACGAATATTTTTACAGATACTAAAAAAGACCAGCTTAATAACATTTGAGAGTCAAACAACAAAAAAACAAAGAAAAAGACATAAAGATAAATTTCTATATTAGTTATTGTACCAATATAGAAGATAAGACAACATGAAAAAGATCATTCAACTAATTAGCCGTTTTTTTCCAAAAGAAGCCGCAAAACCCCTAGGTAGATGGAATATTGATTATTGTACTAAAAAAACAGATGTGAAAATCGATTTATCGAATGAGGATCATTGTGGTCCTTGTGGACAATACGTCATTGAGAAAAAATTGAATAAAGAAAACGAAAAGACATAAAAGTATCCAGCAGTATTATATATATAATGACATCTAACAACAAAATATTGAGCATTTACAAGTCGCGAACCACAATGATTGAGCTACTTGACCATCAAGATTATGACACCGAGGAATATGAGGGATTCAGCATTAACGAAATTGATGCGATGGTCACCAATTCCCAATTAGATATGTTAGTAACAAACAAAAAGGACCAGCGTAAGGTCTATGTCAAATATTATTTAACAGCCAAACAGATTCGCCCCGCAAATTTAGACGAAATCATTGAGGACCTTTTTGTCATTGAAAGTGTTTTATCAAAACAAGACACTCTCATTATCATTACCGAGGACGAGCCAAACGATACGATTTTGACCAAAATGCGATATTTGTTTGACCATGACGGCATTTTCGTGATTGTTCATAACATAAAACGTCTTCAGTTTAATATTTTAAACCATAAGCTTGTTCCTGAATGTATTATTTTAGACCAGAATGAAATCGATAAATTGAAGAAAAAGCACAACATTAAGGAGTTGATGCAATTACCTGAAATTTCGCGATTTGACCCCCAGGCCCTAGCAATTGGCTTGCGACCAGGGCAGGTCTGTTTATTTAAACGCGAGAGTTCGACCGCAATGTTTTATGATTATTATCGCATATGTGTATAAATTACCATTTGTATAATTATTTTGTTTCGATAATATAAATATAATAAATAAAAATAAATGGCATCAAAAGTATTAGTCGGTTATAGCCCTAATGATTTTTTTTATTCAGATGCTCAAGCTCAAGGTATAATGCCCAATGAAGCGGATTGTGCAGGGCAATTTAATCCGGATTCCCCAACTAATGATTGGGATAATAAATGTAATCCCCTTAATTTTCCAATAACTACTGCGATAGAATATGATTGTGCAATTCGTGGGCAATCAATTTATATTTTAAAACCTGATCTAGATATAGCATATATTAGTTCCCAAATAAAAAACGGTTTCACAGTTAGTGGGTTGAATATTGATGCCGAAACAAAAGTTACAAAAGTTGAAATGATTCAAAAGCCCGCTGACATAACTATTCGAAATGTCCAAGGCAACGTAAATATACCAGTTGTTAGTATAAATAAACTCCCTTCTGTTGCAAGCACATTATTTTTTGAAAAAATTAAATTTCAATCTAATGATGATACTACAAATGCAGAGGCTTGCATAAAAAAAGAATTATGTAAAAACAAATCAAATGTAGATAAATTGATGGCAATTGAAAACGGGCATTCTGGTTCCGATGAAAAATATTATAATACCAAAGATCAATATAATTACTTATTTATGAATACAATGAATTTAGGAATAGGCTGTATTTTTTTAGGTGTTTCCATTTACTTGAATAGATAAAAAATATCGGAATAATATAACTATTACTGTTTTATATTATTTATGGGATTTAATGATAACCCAATTGGTGTATTGACAACCGTAAACAACACTATAGTAAATGATATGAGTGAATTAGATGAAACTAAATTACCAATAAATGACGATACAACTCAACATTTAAATCAAGACATCAATGACTTTTCTGGTGGTTTAAACGCAGTGGGCGGGTTGATTGCGAGAAATTCAAGTAGTTTTACAAAAGAGGTAAAAGATTTATATAAAAAAACAAGCGCAAATTTGTCAATTTTAAATCACGGATATTTGTGTGCATTAAAAGGCGGAATTCCGGATTTAAATACAGATACGTGTACGGTGCCTGGAGCAGCACCAACAGTGCCTGTAGCAGCACCAACAGTGCCTGAACCACAAGTTAGTACTTCGCCTCCAGCAAATTATCAAGTAACATTACCATCCGACCCTTTACCAATAAACACAGTCGGAAATAGAGAATCATTTGGCACATTTGAAAATTTTTTCGCAACATATTCTAACTACTATAAAACAATGCCAATTATTGAAGGATTAGATGGAATTGATACGCCAGCTGGTGCAAATGCCATGAAATCAGATATTCAATTGACCAAGGATTTAATTGCTTTTAATTCAAACTATCAACAATACCTGTATTGTAATAAAAATAGCATAGACGATTTAAAATGCACTTCACCTACTGATCCTGGTCAAACCGTAAATAGTCAAATCCAGAAGTTGTCTACTGAAATTACTAATAAAATTGGAAATTCTAATAATAAAACTGGAATTATTGGTAATATAAATAAAGTAACTTTATTACCTAATGGTAGATATGAACCAAACTACACAACTATTAAAAATACACAGAATGATAATCTTAAAATGCGAAGTGATTTAGATATGAAATTAATGGAATTATATAACCCGGAAAAATCAGTTTTGGCTGATTACAAAACAAATTTCGACTCTACTATTTATTCAGGAATTTTAATATCTGCTTTAGCCACTTCTATCTTATTTTATGTTTTTACTGAAATATAAAAATTCTCAAAGTAATATAGAATCATGTCTAGCGTTTCGTCTTTAAATAATATTGCTCCTATTCAATTAGTACCTTTTACTGATAACGACATTTTGTTCACTTCTAGTAAATTAACAGTTACTAAACCAATTGTTGATAATAGTTTCAATTATTCTCATATGGGTGATTATGTAGTAAGTGCATCGTCATTTAAAAATGATACATGTGCACCATTTCATGCTTTTAATAATTTGAGTACATCTTATTGGGAAACAGATTCTTCGGGTAATGCCGATTTTAATAATCAAAGTTCTGAACAACGCAGTTATTCAGCGGCTTACATACAAAATCCATATTCAAATTCAACTATGGCAAATTCTTCTTATCAGGGTGGTGGATTAAAAGCAAATAACTGGTCTACTATGGTTGGGCAAAATCCTATTCAAGGTGAATGGTTGCAAATTACATTACCCAGCCAACAACCTATTTTTCTGTACAAATATAGTATTTTAACCCCAGTTCCTGTTGGTGGGATAATGACTTTTCCAAGTAAATTTATGGTAGTCGGTTCTTCTGATGGTGTGAATTGGGATTATGTCGATCAGCAAAATTTGTCTACTCCACGCGATACGAGCGATGGGAAACCCGTAGTTTTTAATTTGAATGTCACAAAAAATTATAATTATTATCGACTCATTGTTTCTGAAATGTTTAAACAAAATAGTGTTTTAAGAATAAATGAATGGGCCCTTTATGGTACTACAGAACATGTGGTCAATAAAGAAACATTTGTAGGAATGAATAGTTTTTCACCGATAACCTATGAAATAAGTCAAAGAAAAATAAAATATGTTGATTACAAAAATTCGGTCTCTTTAGAGGAACAAAATAAAAAGGCAGAATCCTATATATTACAAAATCAAAAAGATGATCCAACGAATTTGCAAAATAATATTGATACCTCTCTACTTTTACCAGGTGTTCTTATTGGTATTTTAGCACTTTCCTTTCATTATTATTCGCGACGCTAATTCTTTACTCTTTTTAGAATTACCTTTTTTATTATGTATAATATATATAATAAAATAATAAACTATATTAGTGATGTCAAGTTTAACTGGCACAGATTATGATAATAATTCAAATGTTTTAAATAAACTAATAGCTAATGCTGCAGGAAAGGGTATTACTCAATTGGCAAAAGACTATAATTTTTTATATTTTCAACCTGACCCAAACGGTTATCCTACTGCCGATGTTGGATGTCATGCTCCTTCTGAAAATGACCCATCCAAATCTTCAGTTGATATGATGCCATTAAACAAATTACATACAAATGAAAGTTGTAAGTTTAATGCTGCTCTTTTACAAAGTAAAAATAAGTGGACGGAACAAACTAAAATTAAAGATTGGACAGCTTCAAAAATTAAACCAGGATTAAACGAAAATAAAGTAGCTTCTGATATGGGCACTAATCCAAAATTTTTTTTAGCAGCCAGCGGTATAACAAAAACAATCAATAAAAATTTCAATATTACTAACAGTACAGGAGGAATCTATTCATGTGAATGGTATGGGTTCTTTAAACCAAAGTCTCAAACAACTCCAACAACTACAACTGCTAATCAATATACTTTTTCCGTTGAATGCACTAATAAATTTTTTATTTGGATAGGCGATGTTGCAGTAAATGATTATACAGCATTAACATCAACGCTAACTAATGCAAGCACTAATCCGAAAACAAGTATTATATTTCCTATTTTATACAACCGGTTATATCCAATTCGAATTCAATGTAATTTTCAAAAAAACGGTGATAAATTTGTGTTAACAATCAAAGACGCTAAAAGTATACTTGTTTCTCCCGAAGAAGTTTTTGTTACATATTACAATAATGATGATTCATTATTTGAAAAATCTATGTTGTATTATTCTCTTACAGAATCTAGTCCCGAGTTAAGTGCAAAGGGTTTATATAACTGCTATGTTTCTAATACAAACACAGATTCCGTTTTAAAATTAAAAAAAAATCCAAATGGGTACAAATACAAAATTATTTGGCAGTTAATCCCGGATTCCGCTTCTGCTTTATTGAATTCTACAAATGTTTTAAAATATTTACCTGCATCACCTACTAGTGCGGGTTCTATAGCAACATTATCTATTTGTAACGCGGGTTCTAGCGGGGGAATTGTAAAAAGTTTCAGTAATCCTACTGATGGAGGTGATATAAATGTTAGTGGAAATTTGGCTTTATCTGATTCTGGTGTACTTACTATAGGTTCAACAACGGTTACTCGTTCGTCAAGTAGTGCTGATCCGACCGTTGCTCCAAATTTAGACTGGAAAATTTATGCCACTTCAAATACAATTCTTGCTTCTATGGATATTAAAAATATACCACTATCAGGAATACAATCCGGAACGGTTTTATTGATTTCAGAAAATGGTTCATACAAGTTAGAATTTTTAGCCACAGGCAATTTAGTTTTAAAACAAAGCATGATTGCATGCAACGGAAAAAATGCTAATAATTTCAATTATTCCACTATAACTGATAATAATAGTTATTATTTGTATAGAGTGGACGCGGATGAAAAAATGAATAGAATGTTTATGACTAGTAATAATGCAAAAACGTTATCCCCTATTTCTTATGCTAACAATGGATTTGCATTAAGTAATGTTCAGGGGGATTATACCAACTATGCTGACTATTTTCCACCCGACGATACCAGTAAAGAAATAAATATTAATACATATAAGAATACAAATCCTCGTATTCAAACGTGCAAAGCACTTTGTTCAAATGACCTTACTTGTAATTATGTTTATGAATATACAAAAAACGCCGATTCTACAGGAGCAACATATTGTTTAAAAGGAACTGATGCAAATATACCAGCACAATTTATTCCAAAACAACCAGGTTCAATTTACAACAAGTCAAAAATAAATGTTAGAAATTATCAACCCAATCTTCCTACTGGTGATACAAGAAACTATATTGGCGGCACTACTATTACCACTAATTATGTTCCCTATCAAGATTATCAATTATTGGTAAACGACCCCTTTGTCGTAAATGATGAATTTCAAATTGGATATAACGGATTAGATTCTGAGTTACGGAACAGACTTATTATAAATCATAATTATATAAATGGAACCGGTCAACCACTAGGCCAAGACCCAATCATGGAAACATTTACTATTACACAAAAAAACGGATATCAAACTAGCGAATCTGTAAACGCCATCGGTGCAAATCCTTTTAAACCTGAATCAACGCCGTCTTCGGAAAAAATTAACCTTCCCACTAGAATCACAAATCAGCAAATTAATCCCCTACTTGGTATATCTGCAAATTATTCTACTCTATTAGATAATATAAATGCAAAATATACAGATATTTCAAATAATATCGATAGTTATAAGGTAAATAGGAATAATGTATTGTATGTTCCAAATATAAAGACAAGCAACCCTAATTACGCAGCGAATGAGAAAAAAAGACAATATGATTTCAATGGAGATTCATTAGCATACAACAGTTATAAACCTACTATATCTGATGCCATTAATCAGGATTTAAATATTTTAATTTTACAGGAAAACCAATTGTATATGCTTTCAGCAATTACAATCGCGGCCTTAATTATAGGAGCAATTTATTTTGGAAAAGAGTAGACTATTATAAAACGGTAGGTTACTGGAATTTAATTCATTGAAAATAGTAAGAATCAAACTAAATTACATCAACGCATAAATGCTAATTGAATTTTATAAATATTTTTTGAAAGAAAAAGGTAGGGGTCGCAGGGTCAGAGCCCGCAAAGCGGGCTCCACCTTATGTCGGCGTAGCTGACATTCAGGGAACCGTAGGTTCCCTGCTAGAGTAGACATTCAATGCTGTAAAAAAATATTATATATTATATATATATTAATATAATAGTAAATGGGTTCTCTTGGAGTAGATTTAACAGGATTAGCAAATATACAACAAGCAATTTTAACAAGTTTACAAAATAAACCTGCTTCAGATACAACAGTTTCACCCCAAATTAGTTCTGTGCAAACTGCTCTAACTGACCTCTTTAATGCTTTCGGAACAGCAACTGATACCTCAAGTGCGACATTAGACCATCAAACAGAAATGAATAATATAGTTACTACTGAAAACGAGAGATTAAAAAAAAAAAAGGCGTTGGTAGACCAGGCTTTAGAAGGCAAACAGCGTGCTCTTGAATTAAACGATAGTTATCGTCAAAAATACTCTTATTATACCAAAGCAACAATGCTTGTCGTTTTTTTTTTAATTCTGTTTATTTTATTGAATATGCTGAGCCAATATTTACCTTTTATCCCATCTTTTGTTTTTGATATTCTTTATTTTTTCCTTGGCTTAACAGTAGTTCTTACTGTATATTTTATTTATTTAGATATAATTTGGCGTGATAATATGAATTTTAACGAATTAAATTTTACTGCACCCCATAGAGATAGCCCAGACGAAATCCAAGCTAAAATTGCTCAAAGTTCTAAAATGGGCGATTTATTAAACACTATTAATGTGGTTGGATGTGTTGGAGAAACATGTTGTAATCCTTTATATACTAAATGGGACAAAGGAAATTTGATGTGTACCGGAAAGGAAGCATTTACTACAATGAATATTGAATATTCGGGTAAAATTATTTTGCCAAATTCTCCCAATGAGTTTGAAAGTTATGCTCGTGCTTAAAATTTCTATTTATAATATAACTAAAAATTTTATAAATGGGTGGTCGTCAATCAAATCCAGTAGCTAATTGGTTTAATGATATAGCCGATAGAGCGAGACGTGCAGCAGAAGCTGCTGCAGCTAGAGCGAGGCAACTTGCTGAACAGGCAATGCAACAAGCTCGTGTTGCGGAACAAAACGCACAAGTCAATTCCATTCGGTCAAGACGCAATGACATGCTCAATAAAAACAATGATTTACAGACTAGAATTTATAACAAAAGAAACTTGTTAAGAAGCGATAGTGAAAGGGATACAAATATTATTTTTGGATTAAACGCAAATATAGATGTTCAAAAAAACGAAAATGCAAAAATAGAATATGAAAATAAAAACTTAAAAGACATTAAAAATAACAACGATGAGTATAATGCCGCAGTAAATGTTGCAGGCGGAATAAGTAATAATTTGAAAAATAGAATCAGTCTTATTTTAAACCAGGAAAAAATTTATACAGCGATTCAAAACGAAAATAATACAATAGTTGACACTATGCCAGAGCTAATCAAACAATATTCGAGTGATAACCCACGCATAGATTATGAAAAAAAACCACTTTCTGATTTGGATAATGTAAATACCATTTTATTTATCTTATATTATGTTTTGTTTCTTATTTTTTCATTTATCATTATTTTTTTTAACCAAGCTGCCTCTAAATATTCAAAATTTGCCATATTATTCATATTATTAGTTTACCCGCTAGTTATTAATAAAATACAAAAGGTATTATATTTAGGTCTTGTAACTCTTTATTTGACATTAGAAAATAATGTATATCATAACACAAATTGATAAATATAATAAAATAAAATAGTCTCTTATTATAGATAGCACTTTAATTCTAAATAAATGGGAAATTCATCTTCTAACCCGATTCAAAATTTAATTGACCAATATAATCGGTTATCAGCTTATCGTGCCCAGTTACAAGAACAATTAAATAGTCTTAATGTCACATATGGCTACTTGAATAGTGATAATAGTGCAATTATTAACCAATATAATAGAACGATGGCTGAATATAGTCGTGAAATTGGTGGGAAACAGGGACAACTAAAAACATTAAAAAAAAAATATGAGGATGAATCAAATAATAACAAGCAGCTAGGCAATATGAATAACGCAGGAAACAAAGTATTGAGTTCTGCTTGGAGTCATAGAGGTGACCTCGCTATGGGAACAGCAGCATTACAAATTGAATCTAATTTGTATAAAACTAATTTATTTAATAATATTCAAACTCAAAATTATGTATTAGACAATGAATATAATCACATTCAGGATGGTTTTTTAAAATATGAACATAAATCTGCGTTTCAATCTGTTGCTATATCTTCATTAACAACACTTAATACTATTTTATATTATACATTTTATATATTACTTTTGGTTTATATTTATTTGTTATTTTTCAATCCATCTAATATGACTATTTATTTTAAGCTGTTTCTTATTTTATTGTTGGCTGCTTTTCCGTTCTTTATTGGTCGTGTTGAAAAAACAGTATATTTTGTTTGGACATACATTTATGCATTTCTAACCGGTTCTCGCGTAAATAATTTGACAGAAAGTCAAAGAGCCGTAATTGAACAAACCACGGATTTACGTGTCAGTGGACCAGATACATTGGTATTACATCAGTAGCGTTGAAAATGCCCAAATTGTAACCGTTTCCTTCACTCATTTACGCCAACGTCTAAATAAAATCTTACTGTAACCAAATAATTTTTGTCTTTTGAAAAAAATTATTTCTGACATCTTTTTAGTTGTATTTTGTTGTTTTTAGTTGTATTTTGTTGTTTTTAGTTGTATTTTGTTGTTTTTAGTTGTATTTTGTTGTTTTTAGTTGTATTTTGTTGTTTTTAGTTGTATTTTTTGTTGTTTATACCAAATCGTCATCATCAACTTCACCAACATCTAACATATTTTCACTTCCATCATCATTTTCATCTACTTCATCACGCTCATACCGGATTTTCACACCCGTCCATATCTGATTTCTCTGCCGACCAAACTCCTTATCCATATATTCATGCAGATCTTTGGGACTCGGTCCACGCCCCCCATAATTTGCCATATACCAAATCGAAAACTCGTTATTGACCTCCATCTTTTTGACACGACCTGCTGGGTCACGTGCAACACGGTCGCGGATAAACTCGGAAATATAATCCTGGCTCTGCCTATACTCGTTACTCTTGGCCATAACAATATCACAATCTGTTACTACACCATTCGTCTCAAACATAACTTTCACTAACATAGCCAAAAATACCTCCTTCCATTCATCGAATTTCTCATCAATATATTTATCGAGTTTGAACTGATATGGTTTATCTTTATCTCCCTGAATAGGCGTTTCAGTAAACAGAGCTTTAAAAGGAACTGCACGAATACGCCTCCAAGTACCATGGTCATTTGCTTTGACACCCATCAATGTGTTACAAGTAACTACTAATTTGAACTGTGGAATAAAGGAAATGGTCTGAGGCATATATGGTGCACGACCCTGGAGCGGGTCCTTACCACTAGTAAGCTGCTTCATCATACCTTCGTTAATTACATCACCCTTCGATGGCTCTTGCATGACCGCATACCGCTTTCCCTTTAATTGTACAATTTCTGGGGCAAGACCACCTACCTTTCCACGCTTATCCGTTACTAGCGTGAGTGGAACATCACCCTTATAATCTCCCAACACCTTGGCCATCAAATCGACCAATACGGATTTACCATTAGAACCCACACCAATATACATATTAAATGTTTGGTTCGCAGATGTGCCACATAAGGTCGATGCCAAATGCTGCCACATATATTTGCATAGTTCTTTTTCGGGAAATAATTTATCCATAAAATCATTTATTTCGTTCATCATAGGTTGGTGGATTGCCAGATTGAGAGGAATATAATCGATACACGTACTCATCGAAATATTATCTTCAGGTTGGCCCTTTCGGAATATCTTTTCCTTGAAATCAATCACTCCATTCTTACAGCAAAGCAAATATTGATTATTGTCGAGTTTCGCCAAAAACGACCCATCGTAAAAGAGCTCTTTTGCCTCTGTCATAATATTTTTCTTATCATTTGTATTCGCTAACCGCTGGCAAATATTCAAAATACGAATCGATCGTGGCTTACCTACTTCCTCTGCTTGAGTTGGCTGAACTTGCTCACGAATCGGCTGCTGTTGTTGCTCTTCGTCTGCCAAATCATCCGTGGTTATCGTATTCATCAAGCCTATTGTTTTTTGATTATACAAATCACGTAGTTGAATCGAAATCGACTTTCTCAACGTAGTGCCCGAGTCAATTTCTTGCCATCGGTTATTCTTGTATTGATACCAAATATTTGCCTTCACACTTACACATACATATTCATGTTTATAAAGCTGATACAATACGTTTGCTAAATCGAAATCTCCACACCCACTACGATCACTATCCTTTTTTGCTGAGCACGATTTGATGGTCTGCTCTACATAATAATCAATTGTCTTTCTGCGTACGCGTTCATACTCTTGTTTTGCGTCGGTCTTTGCCCAGTGAATGAGAGAAAGCTTTGTAAGACCTCCATGCTTTCTCAAATCAAATCCATTCCATTTTTCACAAAGCTCACGAATACTACTAAATTGGAAATTCTTTGCTTTCGCACTAAATGCGAGCCAAACAATCAATAATTTGGGACTCGTATTTTTGAGAACCCAGCCAACGCGTATCCATTTCGCATAACTTCCATCATCATAATAGGATGGAGGTAAGATATTTACAAATTCATATGTCGATTTTAGTTCATATTCTGTATGAGACTCCGTAACACTATCAAGAAAACTATTCAATAAATAATTTAGTTCCTCTTTGTTTGATATCCTAGAAAGAGCAGAATTATCATGGATCAAGTTTTGAAAAGCGTTTGTCATAGTGGCTGAAGAACTACTCGATAATGAAGATTGAGACAGTGAAGAATGTGAGGAATTGGACGATTGACCGATTCGATTCACGGTTTTGAATTGCTCATATTTGGCAACAAAATCATTCTTCATAAAAAGGGAAATATGATTCGAATATCTTACGGAAAGCTTCTCCATATTTTTCTCTACGTTGAACTGCTGGATCGGAATCTCACTCCGCATAAACTCCTCATCGCTCGGGTCAAACTCAATCTCAAAAACGCGTGTCAATTGATATCGCTCATTTTGTGGCTTCCTCGAACCATACAACTGCCAATTCACGTGACCTTTACTGATTCCCGCATCAAATACGTCTTCCCAGGTATTCGTCTTAGGAAAATCCGACCACATTTCTTGTGCTCTTACCAGCATTTTTTGGCGGATAAGTTGCTGCACAATATGGTCTGCCTGTAGACCGATAATCATGTGAATTCCGTCCTTCGTCTTTTTTTCTTCCTTGAGACGATTTACGCTGGGCTTTTCCAATACAAAGATAGGAAACTTGGTATTCTCATCGAGCTGAAATGTTTTTTTGATTTCTTCTAAATATCCATCAATGAGATCTTCGACATGTTCCTTCGTATATTGCCGTTCATCTACCTCATAATCGTGTCGGAAATCAATATCTACTAAAATGGGTCCGTTTCCACTTAATTGTTTTTCTGTCAAATATTCCTTTTTTTTTGTTAGGATAACGTCTCGATAATATAGTTTCAAAAACGTCGGATATTCCGCATCTGAAATATGATACGAGCCACCATGGATTCCGTTATCCTTGTCTCCTATCCTTGTATTTGTAATTGGTTTATCAGAACCTTTTTGTATGTAATGTTTTGATAAGAAGTCGTTTATGTCGCGATAATTAGTTACTGTTGGAATAATGGATGACTCCATTTCCCTGTTTGGATATATATATGGGATACTTTTATTACCTTTCCGAATATTCAATTTTTTAGCAGACGTCTATTTTTATAGGTATTTTTGGCACGAGTTATGCTGCTAACGTATGAATGATTTTATTGGTTTGTTTTTTTTATTCTACTAATTCCATTCCCGATAATTCTTTCATCATACATATTTTATTGTCTTTTGGATAATTGTTGGTGAAAAAATTGAATCTAACAAAGCGTATAAAAATATAGATATTATATACCTATACGATGAAATTCTGCACAGTCTGTGATAACATGTACTATATTGGTATTAATGCCAATGACCCAAACCTGCTTACATATTATTGCCGTAATTGTAAGCATAAGGACGATACTATTACGGAAGAAGGCGTATGTGTTTTAGATACGCAGTTGAAGCGTGGTGAACAAAAGTTTAATCATATTATTAACAAATATACGAAATTAGACCCAACCTTGCCGCGTATTTATAATATCCAGTGTCCGAATGCAGAATGTAAGACGAATTTAGAAAAAACACCTGCCGAAATTATTTATTTGCGTTATGACGATGACAGCTTGAAATATTTGTATATTTGTTCTGATTGCGACACTACTTGGAAAACGAACGACGCAAAATAAAGCAAATCGAGTCAAAGTAAAAACGTAAAAAAATTGATTATCATTATACCAAATAATTATTTAGAAATATACTCCCCTATTTTATTATAAACCATGGACCCGAATGAAGATTTTGATGAGCCCGAGATTGATGAATCTGACGCAGAATCAGAGGCAGAAGATGTGCCATCTGAGAAAAAAGGAAAAGGTGTTGCCATTGATGCAGCGAGTGATGGTGAAGATGGAAATTCAGATGCCGAAGAAGAAGACGATGCCGAATCAGAAGTAGAAGAAGAGGATGATGCTAGTGCAGGAAATGAGGAGGCAATTGCTGGAATTGGCAGACCATTTGCTGAATTTGACAACTTTAGCGAAGACGAAGAAGAAGATGATGACGAAACCTATTTACAGAAATTTGATTCGCTTTCTCAGCAAAAAATTATTGCGGATTTTCATCCTGAATTACAGTCGCATAATTATGATGAAGTGGAAATTCTATCGCGAGTTGTTCGTGATGAAAATGGAAATATTATTGACCCTTTACATAAAACCTTGCCCTTTATTACAAAATATGAAAAGGCCAGGATTATTGGTGAGCGTGCGAAACAAATAAATGGTGGAGCCAAACCATTTGTCGAAGTTGACGTAAGTGTTATCGACGGGTATTTGATTGCACTAAAAGAGTTTGAAGAAAAAGTGATTCCGTTTATTATTCAGCGACCAATACCTTCCGGTGGCTCCGAATATTGGAGGTTTAGTGATTTGGAGATTTTGGCTTAATATATTTGGTCGATTCATAAGAAAAACAGTTTTTTTATGAATTTAAGGAGTTTATTTGATTCGGATTTTGCGTAAAATTATGCGGCTACATTTTCCAGGTTTTTCCACAGTCTAAACAGGTGATAAATATAGTTGCGGGCTCATCCGCTGAACGCGTCTGAAGCTCATAATGATTACATCGCTTGCTCTTACACTTCTTACAGGTAAACATATCCGTAGTTGCCTGAAGATTATTTGTAAATTTACTAGCATCGCGGGTCATTTTTTGCTCAATTAATTTACGCCAATGTTCGGGATTCATTTCTTGGTGTGTCATAAAAGCGAGTGTTTGTGGTTTAATATCACCATTTTTTAATTGAGCTAATAGGAGTGGATTTTTCATATTTGTATAAATGCTACGCAGTCTATCCAAATATAATTGAGCAAAGAATGGATTGTCCCACTTTTTGATTATCTTTCGATTGTTTGCCTCTTTGATCGCATAATTATAAATGGCTTTTTCCAAATTCGTAGACAACGCGTCATCATTATCTACGAATGGCATGATTTTGGTTTGCACATTTTTTCTGAAAATGTCGGGAGCGGCAATCTTGTACATGGCTAAGTTATTGTATTTAGCGGTTTGCCTTTATGTAATTGGTTCTATACTATTTTATTGAATCAATTTTTTTCAATTTATGCAATCGATTACTTGAACGGAACTCTAAACATACGACTCCTCGCTCAATTCGCTCGTACAATCTAAATAGGTATCAGGTTCTTGAACTATTGCTGTGAAAACATTGGATAATGTTTTTGTCACTATATTACTCGGCGTTTTCGCTTTGGATTTTTTTTCTTTAGGTGCTGACACACTTTGTTTAGCAACAGTTTGTTTTTTGGCCTTTTTGGGTTTTTCCTTTACGTAAACCACATCTTCGTCTTCGTCGTCTGCCTCTTCTACTTCATCATACGAGGCATCGTCTTCTTCATCATCTACGACAAATCCATCTTTTGCGTAGCCACTTTTTGTCACAGGAATATCCGCATATTCATCTTCCTCATCATTAGATGCTTCATCCTCTGCTTCATCTCCAATGTCTTCAAATCCGCCATACAAATGCTCGTATATTGAGTCCCACTCATCAGATGTTATTGAAACGGGAGTATTTTCGTCTTTGTAATTGACAATCAAACAGCTTCCAAAAAACAGGGTGTTATCGATGGGTGGAGGGAATTCGTACTTATTTTCGCTATTTGCTCGGCCAGTTGTCTTTCCATAAACAGAAATATTATATGATTTTTCGTTCAGATCTTTTATATTCCATTGTGTATAGCATTTAAATCCAGTTGCACTAGTATGACCTGCTTTTTTGTATAGTTCATTTTCGTCAAATGTCTTTAATGTTGACTCTTTGATGTTTCCTAATTTTTCTACGATTAATAATGTGATTGGGGACATTGCTTATATTTATCTAAAATAATGCGTTTATATCTGTTTGTCTTATATTTTTATTTAGTATCAATTATATGGGTCGCAAATATTATATTTTCATTATATATAATATAAATGCCAAACGGAGATACAGGCTTTTTTGGACCTAGTGGACATAGCGGATTCTTTGGACCTAGTGGACACTCAGGTCATAGCGGATTCTTTGGACCTAGTGGACACTCAGGTTATTCTGGGAACAGCGGTCATAGTGGTAAATCTGGTGAGTCAGGACACAGCGGTCATTCTGGTAAATCTGGTGAATCAGGACACAGCGGCCATTCTGGAAAGTCTGGTGAATCAGGACACAGCGGCCATTCTGGAAAGTCTGGTGAATCAGGACACAGTGGACACAGTGGAAAGTCTGGTCAATCAGGACACAGTGGCTATAGCGGACATTCTGGTCATAGTGGTTTTTTTGGTGCTTCAGGTAACCCATTAAGCAGTGATGCCAGTTTAAAAAGCCTTTCTATTACTGAAGCCGGTACTAATTCAAACGTTAATGTAGATTTTACTAATATTACAATCGATACTAATGGAGTTTATATACTTCCATACACAGCATTACCTATTTTTACATCATCAGCAAAACTAATAGCTACGCCAACTAATAATAATGCAACAATTACTGGTATTGCGACCGATGGCATAATACAATTAACACGTACCCGTTCAAATCAAGGAGATAATACCTTTAATATTTATGTTACAGCACAAGATAATATTACGCAGCGACACTATAGTATTACAATAAACGTACCAAATGATAATACTGGTGGAGGTGGAGGTGGAGGTGGAGGTGGCGGAGCGTCAGGTCCTTCTGGATTCTCTGGTCATTCTGGATTATCAGGACACAGTGGAAAGTCTGGACATTCTGGATTATCTGGACACAGTGGACACTCAGGAAAGTCTGGTGAATCTGGTCATTCTGGACACAGTGGTAACAGTGGACACTCAGGAAAGTCTGGATTATCTGGACACAGTGGACACTCAGGAAAGTCTGGTGAATCTGGTCATTCTGGACACAGTGGTAACAGTGGACATTCTGGAAAGTCTGGTGAATCTGGTCATTCTGGACACAGTGGTAACAGTGGACACTCAGGAAAGTCTGGTGAATCTGGTCACAGTGGTAACAGTGGACATTCTGGTAACAGTGGACATTCTGGAAAGTCTGGTGAATCTGGACACAGTGGACACTCAGGAAAGTCTGGTGAATCTGGACACTCAGGTCATTCTGGACACAGTGGTAACAGTGGACATTCTGGAAAGTCTGGTGAATCTGGTCATTCTGGACACTCTGGTCATTCTGGAAAGTCTGGTGATTCAGGTCATTCTGGACACTCAGGTCATTCTGGAAAGTCTGGTGAATCTGGACACAGTGGACATTCTGGAAAGTCTGGTGAATCTGGACACTCAGGTCATTCTGGTAACAGTGGACACTCTGGAAAGTCTGGTGAATCTGGTCACAGTGGTAACAGTGGACATTCTGGAAAGTCTG